>OBCI01000007.1_pt1 | contig 117276 bp, 103 predicted proteins | sample 1495881 | NCBI WGS metagenome assembly OBCI01 (sample SAMN03418262, study PRJEB22391) | human gut metagenome | biome: human-gut; feature: organic feature; material: feces | host: Homo sapiens | place: Tanzania | collected 2013-01 | reverse complement strand
TAACTTTTTAAATCAGTCTGAGATGTGGGTATGGAATCTCAGATTACAATTGACGCTCTTCATACCAAGTATCACTGGATATAATTTTGGATGTTCCTCTACCACCATTATAAACTTTTCATCTTCCATCAGATAAAACAATATTACTTTTTATCCGCACGCTACTTACCCTTAAATTCCTTCGCTGTATAACAATGTTCCTGTTTGCCAACCAACTTATCGCCTTCAAAATCCAATTCTATAATATATGGCATCCAATCTATAATTCGCAGAAAATCTTCACAGCCAAAATTACTATCATAAAAATTCAATATCGTGCTAAGGGCAGTACCATGGGTTCCTATAACAATATCTTTATCCGTATTATCTGATAATATCTCATTCAGTGCCTCTATGTTGCGATTTTGCACCATAGCGATGGACTCTCCACCTTCTTCATGATAATTATGATCAGCCCATCGTTTTCGGAACATTCCGTGGTTGTTTCCATCAAGTCCCTTTTCACGCTCCCTCAATCTCTCATCTGTAATAATCTCTTTTGTAAAAAAATCTGCTGTCTCTGCAATTGTATCCATGCTACGTTTATACGGACTACAATAAAACGCATCTATTTTCTTATTCTTCAAAAATTCCAATACAATTGCCGAATCTTTCTTACCTTCTTCCGTCAAAGGTCTTGTCCTGTCTTCTTCCCAATCGTGTTCCGGCTGTGCGTGACGCACGAAATAAACTCTTGTCATTTGATCAGCTCCATTTCATCTTCCATTTTTACAAATCCATATTTTTCATACAATGGCCGTCCCATCTCTGTCGCCTCTAAAGTAATCTGTGATACGCCTTGTTTCCTTATATCCTTTACCAGCAAATCTAATGTATGAAATGCAATCCCCTGTCTCCGATATTCCGATGCCGTATACATATTCATAGTTTTTCGCCATCACATACTACTCCTCTAAATCTGTTAACCTTTTCGTAAAGCAGATAATTCTATTCGCTTCCGCAAATCCCATTTTCAAATGAAACTTAAGACTATCTTCATTGTCCAACTCACAGTCACTCGCAAACTCAAAGCACCCCTGATCCTTTGCCCAATTCTGACATTCTCCTAACAATTCTTTCGCATAACCTCTTTTTTTATATTCTTCTAAAACAAAAATGCCTTCCAAATATCCTACCGGACTGGAATCAGTTCCCTCTACATAGTCAAACCTTAATCCGCATTGTGCAAATCCAACTATATTTTTCTCTGATATAGCAAGAAAAATAATATTTTTTCCTTTTCTTATATGTTCGCAAAAATTCTTTGTTAAATCTTCAACTGTGTGTGATTTCCACATCTGAATTGCCAAACTCACAAGTTGGGGAATATCCTCTAAAGTAGCTTTTCGAATCAATTTTACCACCTATCCTTAACTCTTTCTGAAATATTTTTTAATTTCTCACCAATCACTATCCCAGTCACTGCCGCCCGAATCCCAGCTATCACCGGAATCCCAATCATAGTCGCTGTCATAATCGCTGCTCGAGCTGCCTGAGCTCTCATAGTGGTCTTCATAATAGCCGCTATTCTCAAATTTAATAATCGAGCTGTCCCACACCAGATCTGCATAGTCAAAGCCATATAGGGATTTGTTGTCCAAAACCTCCTGCGGAACATCTGAACGGCTGATTTCATTATAATCATAGCTGTCATCATCGTATTCGAACCAGCTATAATGGCTGTTTACATAAACCGTGTCATTATACTTAAAGTAATCAGTTTTGCAATAATTGTGTATAGGTGTAATGAGCACAAGTGCAATTAAAACTACAGTAATAAAATAATGCATAGCATGGCGCATTGCACTGCACTTTGGCTTTTTAAGCCAGGCCGCATACATTCCAAACGGCTTAAACCTTTTGTGATTTTCAATAAAGTCCGTCAGGAAAAATGCGCCTACAATACCGGCAATACTCGATATCAGCAAATCCCAGCCAATGCCCTTATACGTATCATTGAGTGCAAATCCAACTATAATCAAGGCAATGAACATAACAATGCCTATAACCATAGCAATAGAGGGCTTAATGATATACTCATTTACATTTTTAGATGAAAATGTATCTGAAAAAACCTTCTTCGTTTCCTGTGCAAAATTCTCATTCGTATGCTTCTGCTGATGCGCTTTTTGATTTAAAATCTCATCCTTTAATTTAAGATACAGCTCATTAACAGCATACGCCTCATCTGTACCCTGATATCGCACCGCACGAGTGCCGTCGGCCTTATTTTTGTAGACGATAAATTCATTTCCAGCCTGATAAATACCAAATGCCCTAGGCTGTCTGTAGTCGATTCCTATAAAAAATCGTGTGATTTCATATGGTGGAAGATGTCTGTCCTCGTACCATTTTGCCAGCTCTGCTATGGTCTTTGGTGTACCGTCTGCCGTCCTCTTTATTGAATTATTGCTGGCACCGCAATACGGGCACTGCTCAACATTCTCAGGTATCATGGAACCACAATACTCACATTTAATCTCCAATTTAATTCCCCCTGACTTTCTAAAACCTAAATTTCCATAAATATACTATTAATCATACTATCAAATATACTCCCAAAAGTCTACAAATCAGTTATTATTATTCCTAATCAAGATCTGTATGATTTTATCATAATTTTCCGGTCTGTGTGGAAACGTACAATCTGTGCATACCTTGATTTTTTTGCCATTCTTCTCTATGTAGGTCTTACTTCCGGGACAGTTTGGCATACTATACATAGGACAATAACAGAACAGACAGTTAAATTCCTCTGATAGTCCCTTGTGACACGGAAAATATTTGCAATCTGTATTTTTAAAATATTTATAAGAGTTTTCCATTTTTATTCCTTCTATATTCATATGCTTTTCTCACAAGGCTCTCTGCAAAATGCGGATTTGACGGATAATACAGGTGCGGAAACCCAAGCCAGTAATTATCATGGCTTATCACGCAGTCGTAGCTTCTGCCTGTGGCCGGCTTGGTCGCAATACAATCGGCTCCGTTATCGGTGCTGTCGTAATAATGAAATTCATGCGCCTTTATTTTTTCATTTGGCGGCAAAAAATTGTTATGCTTTTCTGCAAGCTCAATATATCCGAACCTGACAAGCTTTCCCTTGAAATGGCATTCACTATCCAGTGCTCCAGTCATGCCAAAAACATAATTTTGCGCATCAGCATCCTCTTCACAAATATTATGGATATATGTGTGCAGATACATAAATCCACCGCACTCGGCAACAGTCGGCAAACCTGTCTTAAAAGCAGTTTTTATAGAGTTTCTCATAGATAGATTCTCACTCAGTTCCTTTGCATACAATTCAGGATAGCCACCTCCCAGCAGCAATGCGTCACAATTATCAGGTAATTTTGTATCATGCAGTGGCGAAAAATACTGTAATTTTGCCCCGCATTTTTCAAGAAGCCTCAAATTATCTTCATAATAAAAGCAAAACGCTTCATCCATGGCAACAGCTATGTTTACGGTATTTATTGCTTTATTTTGTGAAAATTCATTTTGATCATAATTACCTATATTTTTTACATTATATATGTCTGCATTTCCGCTGTCACTGATTTCTTCCGCCTCCACTGCTATATCCAGCAGCATATCAAGATCTATCGTCTTTTTAAGCCTTCCGGCAAGTTCATCCAACTGTTCTTTAATATCGGCAAGTTCATCCGGCATGACAAGTCCGAGATGTCTGCTTTCGAGTCTGATATCCTTCTGTTCCGGGAAATACCCGACTACTTTTACGGAAAGCTCTTTCTCTATCAAAGGCTTAATAATGTCATAATAGCCCTTCGACATCCGATTGAGTAGAACCCCCTTAATCAAGTGCTGCGTGTCATACTGCAAAAATCCGGCTATAAGAGCAAGCACTGACTTTCCCATGCCCTTTGCGTCCACCACAAGTATTATCGGAGTCTGCGTCACCTTTGCCAGATGGTATGACGAACCATGCTCATATATTCCACCAAGCCCGTCATATAATCCCATCACGCCCTCAAGGACAGCAAAATCCCCATCAGCCCTTTTATCTAAGAAAAGCTGCACTGTTGTCTTTTCATCCGTAAAAAACGTATCAAGATTTTTTGAAGGTACACCAAGCACCTTTTTGTGAAACATCGGGTCGATATAATCCGGTCCGCACTTATATGATGATACGTTTTTTCCGCAGTCCTTTAAAAGCTGCAATAAAGCGCAGGTTATCATTGTTTTTCCACTGCCGCTTTTAGGCGCGGCTATCATAAAACGGTTTATTTTCATGTGTTCATCCTTTTCTATCTATTCAAACGAACATATCCACACCGGATTTTCTGCCTGCATCAGATGATAATGTCCTATCTGCTTTGAGCGGCTGACCTGCAGCTGCACAATATCCTCATTTTTCACATCATATGCCACCAGTATTTCCTTTATCTCACAAATTGTTTCCATGGAAATTGCATTTATCACTATACGTATGTGTGGATTTTTTTCTTTAAGAGCTTTTATTATCTCCTTTAGATTGCCGCTGCTGCCTCCGATAAATGCGTGTGTCGGCACCGGAAGATTTTCCATTCCGTCAGGAGCCTTTGCGTTTATCACATGGATATTTTCAAGTCCATGCTTTTCTATATTTTGTGCGATAAGCTGCACGGCATTTTCCTTCTGCTCGATGGCATAGACCTCCATATCATTAGAAAGTGATGCGGCCTCTACCGCTATGGAGCCTGTTCCGCTTCCCACATCATATAGCACTGAATCCGATTTCAAATGAAGCTTGCAGATGCTTACATGCCTTATTTCCTCTTTGGTCATCGGAACCTTTTCACGGATAAACTCTGCATCTCTTATATGAGGTGTGACATTTGCTGCAACCGGATTGGGATTTTTTATCATGCAGATATACAGTCCCTCTCTTTTAAGCTTTGTGCACTCCTGCGGTGAAAGAACCGATATACTTTCATCCGGATAGGATAGCTGATAGCCTACAGTTACCGAGCTATTTTGTAATCCATACCTTTCGTCACTGCTTAATAGCTGTCCAAGCATATTTACATCCTTTACACCGGACATCAGCATAAATGTTTTTGCGTGACGGCTAATCCGTGATGTGATATTGGACAGCTTTACTCCGTGGATGCTGCATATATACGCATCGCTGTAGGTTTCCCCGACTGCTGCCGCCATATATGACACAGATGAAATTCCAGGAAGGATTGACACATCCGCATTTAATTTTCCTTTAGATATTTCATTTTTTATCGCCAGATACAGCTTTCTGCTTCCACTGTAAAAGCCTGTGTCTCCTGAAAATAATATAAGAACATTACTGAATTTTGCAGTATCTTCACATATTTCATGCAGATATGGGATTATCTGCTCTGCAAGATAATACGGCTTTTTTTCTATCTTAGCACTGTATTTTTCTATCATGCGGCTTGCGCCAAGCAGTATATCTGCGCTTTCTATTGCATCCGAAACCGCTTTTGTCATGCAAGAATCATTTCCCATTCCAATGCCGGCAAGCATAATATGAAGCTTGTTATATTTACTGTCAATATATTTACTGTCAATATATTCACAAACAGCTTCAAATGACATTCCATCATCTTTCCCACTCTGCCCCACAATATAGACCGGAATGCTTTTATTTTTGGCAGCAGCTATTTTCTCAATAAAGCCCCCTGCCGCACCGCTTTTTTTGGTGACCAGACATCTGATATCATACTGGTCAATAAGCGCCTCATTGAGCTGTGTGCTAAACGGTCCCTGCAATGCCAGAATGTGCTTTCCTGAAATATCATTGTGCATGCACAAGCTTATGCTCTCAAGCCCCGGGAGCACACGCACATACAGTCTTTCCCTGACGTCTGAGGTTTTACAATACACTGACAGCTCCTTGCTTCCTGTTGTGAGAAGTATATTTCCGTCTGTATTGTTAAGTGCCCTTGCACAGGCTTCATTGTCCTCAAAATAGCGGATATTATCGTAATCTGCTGATATATCCGTATCTCTCTTAAGACGCACATATTCAATATTTTCTGATATGCTGCTATCCGGCTTATTGTCGGTAACAGCATGAGCCTTATTAAAAGCATAAACTGCCTGCTTTATATTTTCTGTAACAACGGCCGCATACGGATGGGTCGCATCCACTATAAGCTTGCATTTTTGCTCCGCAAAGAAGCTTCTCATGCCTTCGCTGTCCATACGCCCCATATGAACATGCGCATATGGATTTTCCTGCAGCACGATTTCACCGTACTCGGTTGCCACACAAACCGTATGCTCTATGCCTCTTTCGCACAGATGCTCTGATAGCTTGCGCCCCTCTGTTGTTCCTGCAAAAATCAGTATTCTACTCAATCTGATATCCTCTCCTTGTGACAAGCTTTCCGTCAATTATTTGTGTACCCTCATTGCCGATAAAGACTGTCGTAAACATGTTGACCTGTGCACTGCGAAGCTCGCCGAGCGTACAGACTGTATAGCTTGTTCCCTCACGTCCGATGTTTTCGACATAACCGCAGGCTCTATCCGGCTCTATCGTGCGAAGTAAAATATCACAGGCTCTCATCAGATAGTCCTTTCTCTTGTGGCTTGACGGATTGTACAGTGCTATGACAAAATCACCCTCTGCAGCAGCCACAAGACGCTTTTCAATCTTTTCCCACGGTGTGAGCAGGTCACTTAAGCTGATGGTGCAAAAATCATGGTTTAATGGTGCTCCAAGCACTGCCGCACCACTGTTTGCCGCTGTAATGCCCGGTATTACCGAAAGCTCTACGTTATCGTATTCCTGCCCAATCTCATACATAAGAGATGCCAGTCCGTATATTCCGGCATCACCACTACATACAAGAGAGACCGTTTTTCCCTCAAGTGCCTTTTCAAAGCACAGATGACATCTTTCTTTTTCCTGACGCATTGGAGTGGTCAAAAGCTCTTTTGTCTGAAATTTTTCTCCGAGCAGCTTTATATATACTGTGTATCCCACTATGACATCACTCGCGTCTAGTGCATCAACGGCCTGCTTTGTCATCATGCTTTCAAAGCCCGGTCCCATACCTACTATGTAAATTTTATTCATGTTGATCTCCATCTCTACTAATTTTATATAACCACGCAGCTATTTGCAATTATATTTAATCAGGATACTTTGCAGCCGCAACCGTTACCCCGTCATATTTATGCTTTTTATAGATAAGTTGTCCTGCTTTATTGCATTCCCTGCTGCTTGCAAGCACTGCTGCCCGCTCGCACACATTGTCCACCCCCACATGCTCCTTAACAAACTGTGAGGCACTGAATTCACCCTGCACCGCCATGAGCTCATCCGCGGTATAAGTGACAAATTCTATCCTGTTTCTGTCGCAAAATTCCTTTATTCCCGGTTCATCTTTTTTCACATCTATTGATGCGATCATGTCTATATCCGAAATATCTATTTGAAGCTTTAAAAGACTTTGTCTGATTGCAATGTCAATATTCTCAAACGCCGTATCCCTTCTGCACCCAATACCAAGTACAAACTGTGTGGGTTTTAAGTAAATACTGCCATTTTTAGGGTCCTTTGTTTTTTCGCATGATACTACAATATCAGCACCGCAAGCAGGCGGGAAATCCACTGTTTTTATTACATCAGCGCTCATATCAGCTTCATCTAAAAATGCCTTTATAAGGTGCCTGTGCTTAGCCGGAATGTGCGCCCTGTCAACCGACATAGTAACCACTTCCCCCGCCAATACCTTTGATGACACTCCGGCGATACCATCTTTATTGACTATTGCAAGCCTGCATTTCTTTGCAAAAACATCAACTGCAAATTTATTATTGATATCAGTAGCGGTTGTTATAACAGGTGTGGCATTCATCAGTTTTGCTAATAATACTGCAAGCTCATTGGCACCTCCCACATGCCCTGAAAGAATCGGAATAACAAGCTGCCCCAACTCATCTATCACAATAACAGGACTGTCTTTAAGCTTGTTATTAACAGAGCATGCTACAGCCCTCACTGCAATACCGCATGCCCCGATAAAAATCAGAGCCCTTTTTTCTTTCATCTGTGCGGCTGTCCAATCTGATATATTTTGTGATATATAGCCGGTATTTCTAAAATTTTCATCGGTGGAATTTTTAATATTCACATCCGATAATCTAGAGCATTTGGTAAAAACCTCCACCTCATATGCACTTTTTTTTAGCTTATGAGCTATGTCACATGACAGCTCATAGCCCTTTTTTGTGAAGCTTACAATGCAAATTTTCATATTTTCAGTTCCCATATATTTCCCATATTTATATATTCACGCCCTTTTCAATCGTTATCCTGTGGCTCTACAGAAGCCTTGCGATACTCTGTCGAAAAATCCGGTGCGTAAAGTCTTGATTTTTCGTAATGCCGGTGCGCTATAACATCCCCCACAAGCACTATCGCTGTCTTTGTAATATTGTGCTCTCTCGCAGTCTGCTCCAGTGTAGCGACAGTACACACGTATGCCTCCTCCTGTGGCCAGGTTGCCTTGTATACAATTGCAGCAGGTGTGTCAGCCTCATAGCCTCCCTCAATAAGGCTTTCTGTAAGCTTCCCTAAAAGCCCCGTGCTTAAGTAAATCGCCATGGAAGCGTGATGTGAGGCAAAGCTTGCTATGCTCTCTTTTGGCGGCACCTTCGTGCGCCCCTCCATGCGTGTGATGATGAGCGACTGCGAAATACCCGGAAGCGTGTACTCGATATTTAATGATGCGGCAGCGCCAAAGCATGCGCTCACCCCCGGACAGCTCTCATATGGTATCAAAAGCTCATCAAGCTCATCCATCTGCTCACGCACCGCGCCGTATATGCTTGGCTCTCCGGTGTGCAGGCGTACTGTCATTTTCCCGTCTGCCTCAGCAGCTTTCATGACTGCGATGACCTCATCCAGTGTCATTTTTGCACTGTTATATATTTCACAACCCTCCCTTGCATAGTCCAAAAGCTGTGGATTAACAAGCGAGCCTGCATAAATTATCACATCTGCCTTTTGTAAAAGACGCATTCCGCGTACTGTTATTAAGTCTGCTGCGCCTGTTCCTGCGCCAACAAAGTAAACCATTTTTCTGCCTTTCTGCTTTTTGCAAGCTCTCCGAATTCGTTTGAATACATGATACAGTCTATCTCAATTCTGCCCTTTGCCCTCTTATCCAGATAAAAGCATATGCGCTCCATCGCATAATCCATCACCTCATACAGCCTGCCGCTTTCCTTAAGTGCCGCCAAAGCCTCCTCTGTCGTAAGGCTGTCCATAATGCGCTTTATGTAAAAAGGCGCTACCCCACACTTAAACGCAAATGCCGTCAAAAGTTCTATCCTGCAGTCTGCCTCCCTCGAATGAGTGTTCATGATGCCTCCTGCTACCTTTATAAGCTTTCCTATATGTCCTGTCAAAAGCATCCTCTTAAAGCCCATATCGGCTGCCATATCAATTGTTTCACCGATAAAGTTGGAGCATTTGACACTCCTGTCCAGATCATAGCCATAGCTTTCCTTCATAAAGTCAAGACCGTAATTTCCCGGCGCAACCGCAACATAATCATATCCAAACGAATATCTCTGCCTAAGCTCCACCCTTATCGTATCAATAAGAGCCTGTGAGCTCATGGGCTCAACAATACCGCTCGTGCCGAGAATTGATATACCACCAACTATCCCAAGCCTTGGATTAAAGGTCCTTTCTGCAAGCTCCTTTCCCTTTGGAACCGAGATTGTGATGTCAAGTGTGCCCTTAAAATCCAAAAGTTCACAGACCTCCCTTACCTCTTTTTCTATCATCTCACGCGGCACATGATTTATAGCCGCGTTTCCGACAGGCTGGTCTAATCCTGGTTTGGTGACTCTTCCCACTCCGTCACCACCGTCTATATTTATGATAACCAAATCCTGCTTTTTTTTGCATAAAGCAGATGTATCGGAATGCAAAATCCGTACAGAAGCATATATATAGGCTCCGGTGGTCACATCCGGGTCATCCCCTCCGTCCTTTATCACGGCACAGCTTACCTCATTTTCACTTCTTTTTATGTCGGTGATATCAGCCGTGTAAGCTATTCCCTTAGGTGTCTGAATCGTTATTTTGTTTTTAGCCTTTCCGGTTAAAAGCATATATGCCGCCGCCTTTGATGCCGCCGCCGCACAGCTTCCTGTGGTAAATCCATATCTCATAATCACTAAATTTCCTCATGCATCAGCCTCTATCAACCAGACTGTAAATCAGCGCATTGCATATAGCAGCCGCAATATTGCTGCCACCCTTTCGTCCGACATTTACTATGTATGGCACTCCGGTCTCCATAATAAGCTCCTTGGCTGCCTCCACATTGACAAAGCCCACCGGCACACCGATTACAAATGCAGGCTTATATATTCCTTTTTCTATCATATCGTACAGCTCTATAAGCGCTGTCGGTGCATTTCCTATCGCAAAAATCACAGGCTTATCTATCCTTGATGCAAACTCCATGCTTACTGCCGCGCGCGTTGTCTTTTTCTCCTTTGCAATAAGAGCGACCTCATCATCAGCCATAAAGCAGTGCGCCTGTCCGCCGAATTTTGCCAGATATTTTTTATTTATGCCTGAAAGAGCCATGTTGGTATCAGTCACTATATCAGCTCCCTCTGATATCAGCCTTTTTGCAATAGCAACGGCGTCCTTAGAGTATTTAAGCGTCTGTATATAATCAAAATCAGCACTCGTGTGTATGACTCTTTTTGTTATCATCTCCTGATCAGCAGGCAGCGTAATCTGCATTTCAGACAGCTCATGTGAAATTATCTCAAAGCTCCTCTTTTCAATCTCCATCGGCTCTAACTGTTTAATTTTTTTCAACACACTCACCTATCACTTTCAATAATCTTACATTTTCATCATAAGTCTTTACTGCCACACGAAAATACCCTTCCGAAAGCCCCGCATAGTTGGAGCAGTCCCGTATCAGTATTCCCTTATTAAGCAGTATATCATATAATGGAAGCTTGCTGTAAAACAGTATGAAATCAGCATCACTTTTATATACCTTAAAACCAAGCTTTTTTAGTCCATCTGACAGCAGCCTTCTTTGTCCGCTCACATATGATGCCGTTTCTTTAATATACTCTAATTCCCTAATGCATGCCTCTCCTGCCATCTGTGCCATAACAGACACGTTCCACTCCGGCAGATTTCTTTGAACCTTTTGTCTTACTGCCTCATTTTTACTGAGCATATATCCAAGCCTTACTCCCGGAATAGCAAAAAGCTTGGTAAAGGCTCTTACAACAATCAGATTGTCATAGTCACATAAAAGTGACAAAACAGAATAATTTTTTTCACAAAAGCCCATGAAGCATTCATCTGCCACCACATAAATATGCTTTTCTTTGCAATGACCTATTATTTGCTTCATGAAAGTACTGTCTGCAAGATACCCTGTCGGATTGTTTGGATTTGCGATAAAAAATATATCTGTATCATCTGTTAGCATATCCATTAAAGCATCCAGCCGTGCAGCAGGAGAAAAATCACTCTGCTCATCAAGCAGACAATATCTGATATCACAGCCGACTGCACGAAGCACATGCTCATAGCCGAAAAAGCCCGGGCCCAGAAGCACTGCTTTTTTGGGCTTTATGGCATGAGCTATCGCCATAAAAAGCTCTGAGGCTCCGTTTCCGGGAATTACATCCTCGCTTTGTATGCTGCAGCCTTGCTGTGTGAAATACTCTGATATCGCTTTTTTAAGGCCACTGCATGCCATGTCGGGATATCTGTCTGCATACGAAAGTGCATCACTCATAGCCTCTTTAACAGAATGCGGTATGCCAAGAGGATTGATATTTACCGAAAAATCCATATTTACTTTATTGTTGTATATGTCACCGCCATGGATGCTTTTCATTCAAGTCCTCCATCAATTCTTACATCAATTCTTCCATATTCAAAGCAATATTAAAACAAGACTCATAACCGCCACAGATAAAAGCTCACACAAAAACGCAGTAATATACATCAGCCTGTTTGCACGCTTTATATCCTCGTACTCTATCTCACGCAGACCGTCTCCTATGTATTTTTTCTTCACAAGCTTCCCAAAATACACTGCATCACCCGCCAGCTGCACCCTTAAAGCTCCCGCACATACGGACTCTGTCTGGGCTGAGTTGGGGCTTGCGTGATTGAAACGATCTCTTTTAAAGATACGGTATGCATTTTTGCCATCAAACTGCCTGCCACCAATAAATACTGCAGCAATCATCAGATATGCACTGATTCTTGCCGGTATGAAATTGACCACATCATCAAGCCTTGCAGCAAATCTGCCAAAATACATATATTTATCATTTTTGTAGCCAAGCATCGAATCCATCGTATTCACAGCCTTGTATACAAAGCCAAGCACCGGTCCTCCGATTGCAGTGTAAAGCATAGGTGCAATCACTCCGTCAGATGTATTTTCAGCTATCGTCTCAACTGCCGCCCTTGTGACACCTGCTGCATCAAGCACAGATGTATCTCTGCCAACAATCATGGAAACAGCCCTTCTTCCTGCATCAACTCCATCTGTCCTTAGCGCATCGTACACCCTCATGCTCTCCACCCGAAGACACTTTGTGGCAAGAATCTGCCACGTCATGACAGCCTCTGCTATTACCCCGGCATATAAATTTATACTGTATGCTGCCACAATAATAATTACCGACATTGCAAAAGTTGCAAAAATTACAGTAAAAACAAGAAGCATGCCTCTTTTATATTTTATTAGATTTAATTTTTTTTCAGAAATATTATATCCGGCATCACAATTAAGCCTCTTATCGAGAAAAGAAATGAGTGAGCCGATAAGCCTGACCGGATGCGGTATAAAATGCGGATCTCCTATTAATAAATCAAGCACAAAGCCTGCTATAAATGCAAAAATATGATAACACATATGTTAGTCCTTCTTAAATAAATCATAGCGATATGGGCACTATTTCATTAAACACAATCTCATTGTCCTCAACCGCCACCTCACACGAGTAGCCACAGCCGTTTTTCACCTGGTAATCATAGTAATCCATATCACAGTAATGGCTCATTATCGCCATGATAGTCCCTCCATGCACAAAAAATACTATTTGTATCTCTTTATCAGGCATAGCCCTTTTAAACTCTAATGCCTGTGTGAGTGCCTTCTCAAAGCCACATATACTTCTTTTGCAAAACTCTTTTCTGCTCTCTCCGTTTGGAAAGGCAAGTGTTCCACCACTGTCAATCCACGCCTGATATGAGTCCCTGAAACGGATATCTGTGCTAAGTTCCTTATAGCTTTTTAGCTCCCATTCACCGAAATCCATCTCTGCAAACTCTTTTACGGTATGAATTTTATGGTGCTGTGTGACCGGCAAAATAATCTCTGCCGTCTGTTTGCAGCGCCTCATTGGACTGGTAATAATTATCTGCTCCTTTAAGCTATTTTCCTCCAAAGCCTTGTATACACCATTATTTAGCGCATTTTTAAGCTCAAAAACTCCGGCTTCATCGAGTGGCTCATCTGTCCTTCCCAGATATCTGTGCTCTCTGTTTGAGACAGTGCAGCCGTGTCTTATAAAAATACAGTTTATTTTATTTTCTGACCGATTCCACATATTACGCGAACTACCTCGTCTGCTTTTTTTGCAAGCAGTATCTCTGCTCTGCCTGTCTGCTCCCTGTACTCTCTCTCAAACACATCAAGAGGCACTATGCCGTTTCCAATCTCATCAGCAATGACTATTGTATCCTTATTTTCCTCTGCAAATTGCATAAATTTCAAAATATATTCCTGCAGTGGAAGATTTTTCTCAAGCACAGCCCTGATAAAATAATGGAATTTATCAATTATGAATATCCGCTCATCATCAACTGCAAAATCCCATGGCCATTCCATGTTTGATGCCTTATCATTACAGGCATTATCCTTTAGGAAAAAGCAGTCGTACACATCATATTTTTCTGTTTTTTCTATCATATTTTCGAGCACATAATCAAGCTTTCCCTGTGCCACTCCGCCTATCACAAACTTCATATTTTCTCCAATTCCAAAGTTTCAAATTCATAGTACAACTTTTATCAAAATTCTTATCCGTACCATTCCTATATTTATTCAAAACAAATATACTAAATAATAAAAGAGACACCACCCAGAGCCACTGCCATGGCGCACTCACATATACACACAAAATACCCTGCCGTATCGCCTGTGATGCCGCCAAGCTCCTTTTTTGTTTTCACATAATAATACCAAAAGCTAAGTGCTGCCGCAATGATCATAGCCACCGCATAAGGCAGTGACACAATAAATAAAACAGCCATACACAGTGCAAGCTGGATGTATAGTGCTGCCCTGACAATCGTTCTGTGTGCAGTGTCCGCAAACATAAATAACAGTCCATCGCTTTTTGCCGATTTAAATGACACAACCGCTATTCCGCTTAAGCATCTTGCGATGAAAAAGCCTGCACAAAAAATAATAAATGCTTTATCATTCATTATCTGAGAAAAAGCTCCCATGAATAATAATCCGTAGGCTGCAAGCATTATAACTGCAAACGCTCCTATATGTGAATCCTTAAGTATTGCAAGCTTTTCCTCCCGCGGTTTGTATGAATGAAATGCATCCATTGTATCCATAAAACCATCTATGTGAAAGCCTCCCGTAACCGCTATCGGAATGAGTGCGCCTATGCATACATAGCAGATATCCGCCACTCCAAAATGAGAGTATATATATCTCCAAAGCATAAGAAGCAGTCCAATCACAGCTCCTATCCACGGAAAGAATACCAGCATGTACTTCATGTCATCATCATTCCATTTAAATTGTGGCATAGGTATCTTTGAATACATGGAAAAAGATACTATGCACGACCTTATTAACTTCATAATACACTTAACCTCCACACTGCTTCACTTAACCGCAACAGGAATGCCTGCAACCACCTCAACGACACGCTCTGCCATCGCAGCAAGCCCTCTGTTTACAATTCCCATTGCCTTTATGTAATTCATCGTTGATTCATCATAGCAGACTCCGTCTTCAAATACATTGTTTGTCACAATTACAAGCTCAGCAACATTTTCACTTAAGATACTTACCTCTTTTAACACCTTTTTACTCACAAGGCTGATCCTGGCAGTATCATAATCCTTCATATTTTCAAGGGCATCCAAAGCCTCTTTTTCAGCTTCGGCAGCCTGTATACCGGAAGCATCTACAGGTGGAAACATCTCATTTGCCACAAGGTTTGACATACACTCAAGCAGTGCTGACCGCCCGGTTTTTAAACTGCTTTCTGTTTGCAGCTTAGAAACAGCATTTTGAATATCACGAGGCTGCTCGATGGTAATAAAGCCTTTTCCGGCACGAAGTCTTCTGTGCCTGTCTATCTTCCGCTGTCCCTCATCATCAAATACCTGCATGGTGGCAATGTAATATTTTTCTTTGTATCCCTTTTCATTTGACGCGTGACAAATATACTTTTCTGCATATGCTGATTTGCCACTGCCGCTGCCTCCTGTTATAAGTGTAATCATCTATACGTACCTCTCATACTGTGATACCGAGATATCGTCGAAGGTTGTCCGTCCTTTGTATACACTAAGTGCCATATCCAAAAGCGCAAACATCATCACGGCACCTGTTCCCTCTCCAAGCGCAAGAGATGCTCTTATGACCGGCTTTACGGAAAGTGCCTCACACAAAAGCGCCACGGCAGGCTCCCTGCCCTCATGGGATGGAATGATAAAATCAGTAACTCCGGAAAGAAGCCTTCCTGCTGCCAACGCTGAAACCATGCTTATCACTCCGTCGAGCACAACAGGAATATGGTATAATGCACCACCTATACACACTCCGACAAGTCCTGCAATATCGAGTCCTCCGACTGTCATAAGTATCTCAAAGGTGTCCTTATTATATAAATCATACTTTTCTATTGCGCTCCCAATTACACGGATTTTTTTCTCAAGCCCACTGTCGTTTAGACCTGCTCCTCTTCCTGTCACTGTGGCCACATCGCACCTTAGCATGGCGGCTGCCATTGCCGCGCTGGTGGTGGTGTTTCCTATACCCATCTCACCGGTTGCAATAATTCTGCAGCCGTCTGCCTTACACCCACGCACTATTTCTATACCTGCTGCAATCGCTTCAAGTGTCTCAGCCTTTGTCATGGCAGGCTCTTTTGCAAAGTTTCTCGTGCCCATGCGCACCTTTCTTTGAAGCAGCCCTTTAACACTCTCGTCACTGTTTATTCCTATATCCACAGGAATTGTATCAGCCCCTGCAGTCATTGCCATGCGTCCGACAGATGAAGCATTCCTTGCCATGGATTTTGCAACTGCAAGTGTCACCTCCTGTCCGGACTGGCTGATGCCCTCAGCAACCACACCATTATCCGCACACATCATTATGACTGCCTTTTTTGAGATATCTATATTTTCATCTCCCAAAACAGCACCGATTTTAGCCGTTAAAAGCTCAAAATCACCCATGCCGTCGAGCGGCTTTGCCACGGAATCCCAGTTTGAACGGATTTTTTTGTACATTTTTGCATCAGGTGGCGTTATTTTTATTTTTTTTAATTCTTCAACTGTAAAATGGTCAGAAATAATATTATTTTCAATCATATCTTGCCTCACGAAGCATGCCGTACACTGCATCCATATCCAGATATTCCCTCAGTGTATCCGCAAGCCTGTCATACTGTTTTTCCTTGAAGCTCTTATAGCTTACAATAGCACTGTCATTCACATCAATGCCCTTTTTATCGGCAATATAATCCACTATCACTCTGGCGGCCTCTGCAGTATCAAAAATGCCGTGGATGTACGAGCCATACACATTTCTGCCATCAGATATGACATTATTTAACTCATTTTTCCTGTCAGCACAAGCACCCTGCTCATCTGAAGCTGCGCTATATGCGCTCTTACCCATATGTATCTCATAGCCCAGAAAGTGACAGCCTGAAAGCCTGCTCAATACACCATCTACATGTGCTATTTCACCGCTTGTCTGAAGCCGTGTCTTGCTGTCTTTTAGAACGGTATCTATAGGAAGAAGCTCCATGCCACGCATAAATCCCCCCTCCTCGACACAGTCAGGGTCGGCTATTGAAGCCCCAAGCATCTGATAGCCTCCGCATATTCCAAAAACAGGTATCTCACAGGAGAGCTTTTTGACAGCGGCCTCAAGTCCGTTTTGTCTCATCCACAAAAGATCCCCCATCGTATTCTTGCTTCCCGGCAAAAATACTATATCCGGATGACGCAGCTCATTTACTGTCGACACATACCTCACTGTTACCTCGGACATCTGCTCAAAGACATTGAAATCCGTGAAATTTGATATTCTCGGATATCTGATGACCGCTATATCAATAAGCCCATCTGTCTTTTTGTCAAAGCGCTCTGTCAGGCTGTCCTCATCCTCAAGCTGTACATCCATATATGGCACCACTCCGGTGACAGGCACCCCGCCTCTCTCCTCAAGCATCTGTATCCCCGGGTCAAGGATCGTCTTGTCTCCACGGAATTTATTGATAATAAGCCCGCAGACACGATTCTTTTCCTCATCGGCTAAAAGCATAAGTGTGCCAAGCAGCTGCGCAAAAACACCACCTCTGTCAATATCACCCACGAGCAGCACCGGTGCATCCACCATATGCGCAAGCCCCATGTTTACAATATCATTTTCCTTCAGATTTATCTCCGCCGGGCTTCCGGCGCCCTCAATCACTATGATATCCGCATATTCCTCAAGCTTTTTAAACGCCTTTTTTATATCCGGTATCAGAGTTTTCTTGTATGCAAAATACTCTCTCGCCGGCATGTTCTTAAGCACCCTTCCGTTTACAATCACCTGTGAGCCTGTATTATTTGTGGGCTTTAAAAGAATAGGATTCATGCACACCATAGGCTTAATGCCTGCTGCCTCAGCCTGCATCACCTGGGCCCGTCCCATCTCAAGTCCTTCGTCTGTTATATAAGAGTTGAGCGCCATGTTCTGTGATTTAAACGGTGCCACTCTGTATCCGTCCTGTCTGAAAATACGGCACAAGCCCGCGACAAGAAAGCTCTTGCCTGAATTGGACATTGTACCCTGTACCATAATTACCTTTGCCATATCTATACCTGCTGTCTGAATTTATGTGGTAGTCTGTTGCATTATCATGAATATTAAACTGTAGTGTGAACAGTAACTTCCTTAAAGCTGTGCCCATTATTCGTCATGAAATGGAATTTTTATAATTTTTCCTGTAGAGACTGCATACTCATAAAGTCTGCTGTTAAACTGCTCATACGTGCCAAACTCTGTTCTGTCACATATAACGCCCTCGCATGCATCAATAAGCTCCTTTGCCTTTTCAATAAGGGCATCGTCTACAGGCTCAAAGCTTCTTGCGCTGACAATCTCAGCAGAAAGCGCCTTTGCCGCAGGATAATCCAGATCATTTTCATAGATGATTCCTGTCGCAAACGGGATACCCTTTCGCTGTAAGCTCCTAAAGCTTTTTCTGCCCAGGCCCCCTCCTGCTATGACAAATATCCTCGCACTTCCATCCGGTTTTTCCAGCTCTAAATCCTCTCCTGTTTCGTCAAAGCTTCCTGCCGTAATTCCAAAAAGCCCTGAAACATATTGGTCAGTAAATACCTCCTCGGGAGTTCCGTATCTGTCCACATATCTGCCATCTATACACATGATATGGTCTGACACACGCTTTGCCATATCAAGCTCATGGAGCGACATGATAACCGTAAGATTCTTCTGTCTTTTAAGCCTTTGGAGTATTGATAAAAACTCAAGCTTGTACTTTATATCAAGATATGATGTAGGCTCGTCTAACACTATAATCTCCGGCTGCTGACATATAGCCCGTGACAGCATGACCCGCTGCCTTTGACCATCGCTTATCTTTGTAAAATCCTTATCCTTTATCTGTGATACATTGACCAGTTCCATCGCCTCATCCACAGCCTTTTTGTCCTCATCCGAAAGTACTCCGAACCGGCCTGTGTATGGATATCTGCCGGTCGCAACCACATCATAGCAGGTCATAAGCTCCGTCTTTAGCTTATCGGTGAGCACAACAGCCATTTTCTTTGCAAATTCATTGCCATTCATCGTCACTACATCACTTTTATCAAGATATATCGTACCGCTCACAAGCGAAAGCTGTCTTGCAATACTTTTTAAAATAGTCGATTTACCGGCACCGTTTGGCCCGATTAATGTGAGAATCTCTCCCCTTTTCAGGGAAAAATCAATATTTTCAATAAGCGGCCTGTTATCATATCCAACGGCCAGCTTTTGAACAGTAAAATAATATTCCATCAGACATTTTTCTCCTTGCTGCGTCTTATCATGATAAACAGCACTACCGGTGCACCAAATACTGCCGTAACTGTGCTGATACTAAGCTCCGTAGGTGCAAACATCATCCTTGCAAGCAAATCACAAAACAGGCAGAAAACCGCTCCCCCAAGGAAGCAGGCCGGTATCATATATATGGGCTTTGTGCTCTTTAGCATGCTTTTTACTATGTGTGGCACGGCTATTCCGACAAACGATATCGGTCCCGCAAACGCCACTATACATGCGGAAAGCAGGCTTGAAAGCAATACCAGAAGCACCCGGATGCGCTTTATGTTTACACCCAGATTTACGGCATATGACTCTCCAAGCTGATATGCCATAAGTGGCTTTGACATGAGAAAAACAAAGATAAATGTGATTCCCACCACCATGCTCATCACCCCAACGCTGTCCCAGGTCATGCCCGAAAAGCTTCCCCTTGACCAGTTATGCAGGTTTACTATGTCGGAATCATCTGCAAATGTCACCACAAACTCAGTCACCGCAGAGCATATGTAGCCAATCATGACACCGCTCACCACAAGCATTGACATGCTGCTTACCTTTCTTGAAATGATAAGCACAAAACCCATTGAAAGCATTGCTCCCAAAAACGCTGCTGCAATCATGGCCAGTGAGCTCACACGTATAGCATTTCCAAGTAAAAATACCATAACAAGTGCCACAATCATCTTAGCCCCCGATGATATGCCGAGCACAAAAGGTCCCGCGATTGGATTATGAAAAAAAGTCTGCAAAAGATAGCCTGCAAGCGCTAACGCCCCGCCCAGTATCATCGCTGCGATAGCTCTTGGCATGCGGATATCCCACACAATACGTCCTACCCTGTCTGAGTGGTCATAAAGTGTTGCAAATGCAGCCTTAAATGATATGTGTACAGTTCCTATACACACATTCATGATAAGCAATATGACAATTAAGATTATAAGAATAATAAATGTTGTAAAACACCTTATTTTTCTGGTTTTTTCCATGTTGTAGCTCCGATTTTTATCTTTTTATGCTATTGATTTTCCTGCATTCTGTCATATTCGGTAACAATTCAGCCCACCACACACATTCCACAAATCACAGTTATTTGAGCTTAAACAGATATTTCATGCCGCTGTCGGATGCACCTGTAATCATCGAATGCATATCATCAATCATATACCCGATGGACATAGACTGCTGATACATATCGTTCGTGGTGCAAAATACATTGCCGTCTTTGACTGCCCTAAAATCAGCAAGCACCGGGCACTTGTCCAAAAGCTCATTCAGATTCTTCACACCGCCGTCTATCGCACTGTTATATATCAGATAGTCAGCATCTATTGCTCCATTGTAGAAATCCTCTAGCTGCATATTCATGGTTGACCTGCCTGTATCGTCGTCATTTGATGCATCAAAAATATATTTTCCGCCGGCAAGCGAAATCATCTTTGGCACATAATCTGTACTTTTGCGCACCTGAACCTGTCCATTGGACGTGATATAGAAAAATGCAACTGTATCACTTTTTGTGGCGTCATCCGTATTGATACCATCAGTCTTTGCGATGCGATTTACGATATCCACCTGCTCATTAAAGAGCTCATCGGCCTTTTCATCCCTGTCTGTGAGTGCTCCGAAAAACTTCACCCACTCCACTCTGCCGAGCGGCTCCTCCTCATAGCTTGAGTACTCGATTATTGAAGGGATATCAAAGCTTTTAAGCTTTTCAGTCACCTGCGGTGAATGGGTAATCATAGTGTTTTCTATGGCAAGAGAACAGTTTTCTGACACCAAAAGCTCATAATCGGGCTTTGAATATTTGCCGGCATATAGCATTCTGCCACTTTCAAGAGCCTTTCTTGCACTGTCAATGTACCAGCCATCACTGTCAAGCCCCGAAAATTTAATAGTGTCCACTGCATCAAGCTTGTCAAACATATCCATCACCCCTGATGCGACCAGATACAAATCACTTACAGGCTCCTTCAATACAATGATATCCTTGTCAATATCCTTTGGAGTCTTTCTGCCCTTTGGCACGGTAAGTATTTGGGTGCCATCCTTTGTAGTAAGTATCTTGTATCCACCCTCATAATAGTCAACAGAAAAATTCTTTGCATATAAAAGCTTCATACTGCTCTTATATATAAGACCGTTTTGTGCCTCTGCATAAGCCTTCGATTCTGTATTCCCTGAATCGGAAGAAGGACTGTCACAGCCTGACAGCCAGAACAGTCCTATAATTGATATCAATATATATATAATTATCTTTTTTCTTCCATGCATAGCTTAATTATTCTCCATCCTCACCAAGCACCTCTGTAGCAGAATCTGAATGGAAGGTGAGTGTGTACTCAACCTCGTGTGGCTTGCTCATGGCGACTGTATCTCCGATAACCTGCATAGGTGTATCAAGCTTAACCGGAATTTCAAACACAGAATTGCCATCTGTATTAACAGGCATATATTTTTGTCCGTCAACTATCATATAGTCATAGTTTGGACTGCTCCACTGCACAGTTGCAATAGCAGCTCCACTGCTTATAGTCACCTCAGCCGGTGATGCAATGCTCGCCTTACCGCTTCCGCCCTCGAAATCGAGATTGATATTGTATGTTCCGTCAGGAAGCTCTTTTCCTGCACTCTCAGATACGCTTGCATCTGCATCCGCATGTGTGGCATTTGAGACCTTTACCTTGTGGTCATACCATTTGCCCTTTGTACCGATAAGCGCAAGGTCAAATTCCTCATCCAAAACAGGAACCGGTATATCAAACGCATTGACCTCCTCAGTTGTGCCATCGCCATAATCGACAGTCTCAACAGTTGGCTCCAAAAGCTCAGCCTTGTCCTTTGAGGCATCCTTTGCTGTTCCCAAAAAGAGATTTACAATGTGTGTGGATGTAAGAGCAACATGTATTGTTGCCTTGCCATCCTTCACGGTGAGTGTACCTTTGTTGTCATATGCATCATTCACATGAAACATTGAGCTGTCTGTAGTAAACTCTGCTGTATATGTACCATCTGAAAGTGCTATCTTCTCTGTCGCGTCCTGCACTGCTTTTTTGCTTTCTGTTTCAGCCTTTGTATTCTTATTGCCGCAGGCTGCCAGGCTCATGGCACAAACCAGTGTCATTGCAACGATATAAGTAAACTTGTTTCTGAATAATTTTCTCATCTCTGATATACTGCTCCTGTTATTTTATAGCTTCCCCACTATACATTTAAGTAACTGCTACTTGCTCATAGCAGCCGCTGTATGCTCAACATAAAGCTTCTGGATACCCTCAATCTCACCAAGTCCGTTAATCTGTGTATCGATTTTATCAAACTTTCCTGATGCCTTAAACTGTGAAAGCCATGAATCATCATCACTTCCTGCCATATCATTGTTGGCATGGTCTCCTGCAACAACCATAAGCGGACGAAGAATGACGTTCTTGTATCCAGCGGCTGACACCTTCTCAATGACAGACTCACATGATGTATCCTCCGGCTCACCCTCTACTGTTCCGATAAATACGTTGTCATAGCCCAAAGCTGTCATCTGGCTCTGCATCTGGCTGTATGAAATCTTTGCTGTATGGCTTGTTCCATGTCCCATAAATACAAATGCTGTGCCCGCTTCCTTTGCAGCATCAAGGCTGTCATAGCCTGCCTTTTCCACTGCTTCCTTTGTAAGAATTTCTGCAACGGCCTTTTTATCCTCATTTACAACTGTTGCATCACTTCCAACCTCACCGAGGAGTGGCTCTGCAATCTTTACAGACTCAAATTTATCCTTATACTTCTCTACAGCCTCTGAAAGCTCATCATACTCTGCGCCATGCATCAGGTGTGTAGGCTGTACCACAAGATTCTTTACACCATTTTTGACTGCACGCTCAAGTGCCTGATCCATATTGTCAATCTTCTCGTCATCTCTTGCCTGTACATGATTAATGATAATCTGTGCAGTGAAGGCTCTTCTGACTGACCAGTCAGGATTTGCAGCTGCTATTGCATCCTCCACTCCCTTGATATCAGCTACACGGCTGTCGTTGAAGGATGTACCAAAGCTTACTACAAGAATCTCATTCTCGCCGATATCATCCTGGTTTCTTGGATCGTCCTTTGAGGCATCACCTGTATCTCTGCCGAAATAGTCAGGATCGGCATTTTCTCCCTCTACAAGCTCCTTCTGTGCGTCTGTGAGCTTGTCCCATGCCTCCTTAGCCTCCTTGCACTGCTTATCTGTATCATCTGTTCTCTCCTGCACGTAAATTGCATCGATTAAATCTGCCACATGCATTGCTGCCTCCTGATCTGCGTTTGCGCTTGTATCACTCTCTGAAGCCTTAGATACTTGTGTATCATTCTTTGCATCATCTGCCTTGCTACCACAGCCTGTCACTGCTGTCATAGCCATAACTGCTGCCATCAGTACCACTACTAATTTCTTTTTCATGTTTTCTCCTTTTCATTCTCCTTGCAGCCATTAAGCTGTACATGATTTAAATATGTAAGACGAAAACATTTAAAGCGTCAAAAATAAAAGCTCTTTGTACTTTGTGTCAAAGAGCTATACATGTCAAAATCCTTCTAACCCAGACTATACGGCTATCATAGCCTTGTCTGTAATTATAATTATTTCATCACGTACAGCCAGTTACTCGTGGCTTGAAACACTATTGTTTCCGTACAACACAAAGGCAGGTCTCCCGGCTTATATATCATCGCTTCGGCCGTCTTCCCGGTTGCCCAGTGACCTATCGGCCGTCACTCCTTAATTACGGTGACGAGTTCGTACAGGATTTGCACCTGTTTCCCTTTTCACCGGAGCCAGCTTCACATCGCCTGTCATAAATCAGCTTCAAATGCTTGTCTGCTCCGACACCTTTATGCTACATATTCAGTTTTACAATGTGATGCTTTGTGCATTCACCTTGCATATTATATTACAACTTAAAACATTATTCAACACAATTTTAGCAGACACTTTATAGACATTTACAAAAGCGGCGCAAACAGCTGCAAAATACTCTGCAACAGCCTGCCTGCAAACGAGATATCATTTGTGCTTTCCTCATCAATCTCCTCTGAGACAGCAAACGTCTCTATCGCATCCTCTTTTATTTTTCTGATGCACTGAGTCCTGTACATGTATACAAAGTCCTCAAAATTCCAATACAGGCTCCTGAAATCCAGATTGCATGTGCCAACTATCGCAGTATCATCATCTGCCACTATACACTTGGAGTGTATAAACCCCGGTGTATAAAGATATATTCTCACTCCCGCCTCGATAAGAGGCCTGAAATTAGCTTTTGTCTGCAGATAAATCAGCTTTTTATCGGGAATCTTAGGTACAACTATGCGCACATCAACACCTGACCTGGCTGCCGATATCATAGCATGCGACAGCTCCGTTCCAAGTATCAGATACGGTGTAAAAATATAAACATATTTTTTTGCTCTTGAGATGATACTCACATAAAGATTCTCCCCAACATCATCATGCTCAAGTGGCGAATCGCAAAACGGCTGGACAAAACCGCTTTTCTCTGACTGGCTGAAGGTATTGTGTGGATTCAGAAATTCATCATGCACAGCATTGTCCTTATTGATATAATTCCACATCTCAAGGAACATCGTTGTGAAGCTGTTTACACACTCTCCCTCCACACGGATCCCGGCATCCTTCCAGTAGCCAAACCTGATTTTTTTGTTGATATACTCATCTGCGATATTGTAACCACCGGTATGCGCCACACGTCCGTCTATTACCAGTATCTTCCTATGGTCCCTGTCATTCATAATTACTGAAAGCATGGGCTTATATGGATTGAATCGTCTGGTCTGTATTCCGATGCTCTCCATCTCCTTTATAAAATGTGGCGGAATGGCATTTATGCTGCCAAAATCATCATATATGATTCTTACGACAACTCCATGCTTTACCTTTTCTTTGAGTATATCAAGTATCTGATCAAGCATAACTCCACTGCCAATTATAAAATACTCCATAAAGATAAACTTTTCAGCTGACCTTAAATCTTTTAAAATGCTCTCAAAAGCCTCCTCACCTGATTTAAAGTACTCTGTGCAGTCCTCCGCATACAGTGGATATTTCTGATTTTGAGTGATAAGCCTGCTCTGTCTGTATGCATCCATATCTGTCTGTCTGAGTGTCTCATTTAGCAGCTCATTCTCAGGCCGAAGCGGCGCATATGCTTCCACAATTCTTGCCATTCTTTTCTGTGTCTTTGACGTAAGCTCCGGTCTTCCGAAAAAGAAATAGCACGGAATACCAACGATTGGAACACTCAGTATCAAAAATATCCATGACATTTTTATATACATTTTCATCCGCCTGTTGACAATATAAAGTGAAAGCAATATGGCTGCCACATACAGCAGATCCTGAAACACCCTGCTGGCAACAGATGCCGTATAAAACAAAAAGAACCACCATATCATCTGTATGATTATTATTGTAGAAACTATAAAAAGCTTTGAAAGCAGTCTTTGTAATATTTTTCTCATATAAGCCCTACCACGAAATTACAATTATACAACCTAATATTTCCTATGTTATCTATAATAAATCTCTAATACATATTATAATATTCCCACCAATTTATCAACATTTATAATCCCCCACGAGCCTTTGTGTCCATCTCCTGCCCTGTCACATGTATTATACAGGGCAAGCTTAACCGCCTCCGGTCTCATATTTGGATTTTTTTCCAATAGAAGTGCTATTGCACCTGATACAATCGGTGTAGCCATTGAAGTACCTGTTTTTCTTACATATGTGCCATCCCTCGTTCCAAGGCTTATAATATCATGCCCGGGAGCCAGAATCTCAGGCTTTACAATACAGCAGTCGGTTGGCCCTTTGCCACTTCTTATATCATCAAAGCTTCCGACTGTTATTATTTTTCTTGAAATTCCCGGCACAGTTACAGAAAACGGTGCCGGGCCGTAGTTGCCCGCTGCTGCAACAACTACCACTCCCATATCCCACAATTCATCTATCAGCTTCAATATCTTAATACGCTCTGCTGTATCAGAACATGGCAGATATCCTACAGAGAAATTGAGTATTTTTATATTAAGTCTGACGCAGTTTTCTTTTATATACTTAAGTGCACGAATTGAATCCGATGTCTGTCCCATGCCAAGATAATCAAGCACCTTAAACACATATAGTCCTGCCCCCGGAGCCATGCCTATATCTGCAGCCGATAATATACCGCACACATGTGTACCATGCCCGTTATCGTCATAACATGTCTCCTTTCCACCCACAAAATCCATAAAGTGCTTTATACACCCATCAAGCTGTTTATGTTTAAACACACCCGTATCAAGCACTGCTATATTGACATTTTTACCACTATATCCATTTTTATATACCAGATTTGCATTTATACTATATTTCGCATTTTTCATTATTATTTTATTTTTTAATTTAGTATATGATTCGTTTTCACAATATGTCACAGATGCACCTGTTTTGCCTTACATCATATCACCTTACTATAATTTCATATATTAAAAGGACTGCACCTGCGTGCAGCCCTTTACTTGGATATTATTGTCATACTTTAACGTATATTAATTAATCCTCTTTTACATCCTTCATAGAGAAGCTGATTCTTCCCATCTTGTCCTTGCCAAGGCAAACAACCTTTACCTTGTCTCCAAGTGTGAGTACATCCTCTACTCTGTTGATTCTCTCTTTTGCAATCTTAGAAATGTGAACCATTCCCTCTTTGCCAGGAGCAAATTCGATGAAAGCACCGAACTCCTTGATGCTTACAACTGTTCCCTCAAGGATCTGTCCCTGCTCAAAATCAGTTGTGATAATCTTAATCATGTCGATTGCCTTTGCAATCATCTCTTTATCTGTTCCGCAAACTGAAACAGCGCCATCATCTGTGATATCGATCTTGACACCGGTTCTGTCGATAATCTCGTTGATTGTCTTACCCTTCTGTCCGACAACATCACCAATCTTTGATGGATCGATTGTAATCTGCTCAATCTTTGGAGCCCACTCATTTACTTCTTTTCTAGGCTCAGCGATTGCCTTGCTCATGACCTCATCCATGATGTAGAGACGTGCCTCACGTGTTCTCGCGATTGCCTCCTCAACGATAGGTCTTGTAAGTCCGTGAATCTTGATATCCATCTGGATAGCTGTAATACCCTTATGTGTACCTGTTACCTTGAAATCCATATCTCCGAAGAAATCCTCAAGGCCCTGGATATCTGTAAGTACAAGGAAATCATCATCTGTATCGCCTGTTACAAGTCCGCATGAGATTCCGGCAACCATAGCCTTGATTGGAACACCTGCAGCCATAAGTGACATACATGATGCACATGTTGAAGCCATTGATGTAGAGCCGTTTGACTCAAATGTCTCAGATACGGCACGGATAGTATATGGGAACTCCTCAATGCTTGGAAGTACAGGAACAAGTGCCTTCTCAGCAAGTGCTCCGTGTCCAATCTCACGACGTCCCGGTCCACGTGATACCTTTGTCTCTCCTACAGAGTATGCAGGGAAGTTATAGTGATGCATATATCTCTTTGTTGTGATATTTGCATCAAGTCCGTCGATTTTCTGAATCTCTGATAAAGGAGCAAGTGTTACAACATCACAAATCTGTGTCTGTCCACGGGTAAACATTGCAGAGCCGTGAACTCTAGGAATCAAATCAACCTCTGCTGCGAGTGGTCTGATCTGGTTGATTGCACGGCCGTCCGGACGCTTATGATCCTTTAAAATCATCTTTCTGACTGTCTTCTTCTGATACTGGTAAATAGCCTCACCAAGTACTGCAAGGTACTCCTCATTGTCAGCGAAGGCTTCCTCTAACTGCTCTGTGATAGCTCTTATATTTTCCTCACGCTTCTGCTTCTCATCTGTGAATACAGCCTCCTCCATCTGCTCAGGAGTAACAATTTTCTTGATATCCTCGAACATCTGCTCAGGAATAGCACAGCTCTCATACTCATGCTTTGGCTTGCCAATCTCTTCACGGATCTGATCCATGAATGCGATAACTGTCTGGTTGATATCGTGGCACTTGTAGATTGCTTCAATCATCTGATCCTCAGGAATCTCATTGGCGCCTGCCTCAATCATGATGACCTTTTCCTTTGTAGAAGCAACTGTGAGCTGTAAATCGCCCTCATCCCACTGCTTCTGTGAAGGGTTTACGATAAACTCTCCATCAACAAGTCCCATCTGTGTCATGGCGCATGGTCCGTCAAACGGAATATCTGATATATGAACAGCAAGAGCTGTACCGATCATTGCAACTATCTCAGGACGGCACTCAGGATCCACTGACATGACAAGGTTGTTTAATGTAACATCATTTCTGTAATCCTTTGGGAAAAGAGGTCTCATAGGACGGTCAATTACACGGTCTGTAAGGATGGCGTTCTCAGATGCCTTTCCCTCACGCTTGTTAAAACCACCCGGAATTTTTCCTACAGAGTACATCTTCTCCTCGAACTCAACGCTGAGTGGGAAGAAATCCACACCGTCACGTGGCTTGTCAGATGCTGTAGCTGTTGAAAGGACTGTTGTATCACCATACTTGATAAAAACAGCTCCGTTTGCCTGAGCCGCTACTCTTCCGATATCTACAGTAAGAGTCCTGCCGGCAAGTTCCATTGAATAACTTTTGTACATATTAATTCTCCTTAAAATTCTTTTGCAGAAGTGTATTCCTCTTCCGAAACTACTAAACAATACATGTACGCTCATGCACTCTTTAGTGGTCTCGGCTTACTTCTGCTTTTCAAAAAACAATAATAAAAACAATAATAGAGCGGAATAATAATTACTCCGCTCTAAAGAAAATACTATTTTCTGAGTCCTAAACGCTCGATAAGTGAACGATATCTCTCGATATCAATCTCCTTAAGGTATGCAAGTAATCCACGTCTCTGACCGATCATCTTTAACATTCCTCTTCTTGAGTGATGATCCTTTGGGTTCTGTTTGAAATGCTCAGTTAACTCTGCGATTCTTGCTGAAAGAATTGCAATCTGAACCTCTGGTGAACCTGTGTCATTTGGTGTTCTACCGTACTCTGCGATAATAGCCTGTTTCTTTTCCTTTGCGATCATTGTTGATCCTCCTTATATTATAATGCGCCCTGATAACTGTATGATGCTCAGCAATAGGTCGGAGTGTCCAACTACCGAACATGGGCAAAACCATACTTATGCAGTATAGCATAGTAAGCATTTGTTGTAAACTGTTTTTTTATTAATCCGGCAAATATCTTGCGACACAAATCGGATTTCTGTAATATGCATTTGAAACCTTGATTCCATCACGCTTGTTGCTGGCATGTACAATCTGTCCGTTTCCGATATAAATTGCAACATGTGAGATACTCCTTCCACTTCCGTAGAAGAATAAATCTCCCGGCTTTGCTTCAGATGCACTGATTTTTGTGCCGTATGAAGGCTGTGCTTTTGATGAATGCGGTAATGAGATTCCATACTTTCCAAGAATTCTCATTGTGAAGCCTGAGCAGTCAATTCCCTTCTCAAGGCTTGTACCACCCCACACATATCTATTTCCGATAAACTGTAACGCATACGATACAACAGATGCCCTTACATCTGATACGCCGTCACCATACTTCACCTGCTCTATTGTCTTTGCTGTAGGAAGTGCCTGTGCCAGTGTCACATAATCCTGTGATATATATCCTACCGAATCATCCACACTTATCTCAACCCAGCCGTCAGCGACAGAATTAACTGTGAATGCCTCTGAATTTCCAACCTGCGAAAGCACCGCAGCCTCTGTCGACTTCTCTGCACGCACATTCAGTGTTTCCGTATTTACTGTGGCAACCGTCTTAATCTCCTGTTCTGCAATAGCCTCTGCCTCATCTCCTGTTACAAGATACTGCTTGTTTACATATCCTGTCACCTTGCCTGATGTGACCTTGTACCATTCTCCGGCATCCTCAAGAAGCTCACAGGCATTGTGATTGGTAAGTATTCCTATTACCTCGCTGTCTGTCGAAGCTTCCTGTCTTATATTTAAGTTTCCGCTGCTTATAACCGACATACCAAGATTTGTATAACCACAGATCTGTGCGGCTGTCGGTGTCTGAGCTGCTTCATTTGCCTGTGCTTCCTCATTTGCCTGCTCGGACTCCTGTGAAGCATCGTCTGTCTGCGGTGCGCCCTGTGCAGATGCTGTTACAACATTGCTGTCATTTTGCGCAACAGTAAGCTCAGCTCCGTAGTATGTGAGAGCAGATGTCGCTCCTGCTGTAAGAAGCTCCGTAGCATCTGCCGCCTCTGTCAGACCAAGAGCCACCCCCGCATTGACTGTTCTGTTTTCCTTTAATGATGTTCTGGCATCTACTGTGCTGCTTGAACTCATAGATACAGCACCTATAATAATAGCAAACGCTACAACGCCTGCTGCCTGTCCTAATTTTAATTTATTTTTCATATAGCCTCCAATTCATGCTATCCATAATCCCATGTTTACGAGTATATCACAAATTGTTAAAATGTCAATATTTCTCCGTAATATTTCCGTAATATTTGTCATTTTTTCGTTATTTTGGGTAATTTTGCAAAAAAACAGCCACACTAGAATGTGTGACTGCCTGCATAATTGATTGTATAATTGATATCTGCACTCATCTGGCTCTTTAACGCTTCTATTGAATCAAACTTCATCTCAGGTCTTACGAACTTATGAAGCTCTACCATGATATCCTGTCCGTAAACATCCTGCCCAAAATCTATGATATATGTCTCTGCACCTATTGGATTTTTGCCCTCTATAGTAGGCTTGCATCCTATATTGGTTACACCAAGGTACCAGTTGTTCCTGACAAGAACTCTTGACATATACACTCCCTTTGGTGGAAGCAGCTTATCGTGCGGCACTGAAAGGTTGACTGTCGGAATGCCAATAGTCCTGCCCAGTGCTCTGCCATGCACTACTCTTCCTTTTATGAAAAAGGGATATCCCAGCAGTTCATTCGCCTTTTTAATATGTCCTGCCGCAATCTCCTCGCGGATATAGGTACTGCTTATATCCCTGTCTCCATCCTTTATCTTGTCCACCACAATAAGCTCGTATCCAAGCTCTCCTGCCATCGCAGAAAGCAGCTTGTGGTCTCCTGCCCTGTTGTGCCCGAAACGGAAATCATCTCCGACAATGATACACTTGACATTAAGACTTTTAACTATCCATCTGACAAACGCATCCGCCTCCATCGTCATCACCTGTGGCACAAACGGACACTCTATCAGATAGTCAATACCTGATTTTTCAAACACATACTCTTTTTCATCGTTTGTGATTATAACCTTTGACTCAACGCCAAGTACCTCCGATTTGGGAGGAATGTCAAACGTAAATATGATGCGCTTGTAGCCATGCAGATTGCTCTGTTCAATTTGCTTTTCCATCAGAAATTCATGTCCTCGGTGAAGCCCGTCAAACTTTCCAAACGAGATGACGGACGGCTCCTTGACATGAAAATCCAGAGTTTTGCTTATATATTCCATAATATCTGTATACTATTCTATTCCATAAAAATCTTAACCGGCTTAAACTCACCGGTCTCATCAAGATACGAATACACCCCGACAAATATGCCCTCATGATTGTATACTCTGTATCTTATATCAGAGTCAGCACTGTGTTTTAAATAATCCGTAAGCACTGCCGGAATTTTATTTCCATTTCTGACAAGCTTATCAGCATCTGAAGCAGTATGCACTGCTGGCAGATTTTCGAATACTCCGTCAACAGGCATCACCATATCAAAGCAGCCTTCATCCACCTTTGACTGAATCTGTGAAAGTGTAAGTGCATGCTCTAAGTCAAAGCCTGCTACCCTTACTCTAAGCAGTGACTTCATGCAGCCATGGCAGCCCAGTCTCTCTCCGATGTCATTGCACAGTGTCCTGATATACGTGCCCTTTGAACAGTGCACCGTCATCGTAACCTCCGGCAAATCAATGCTTTCAACCTTGATATCAAACACCTCGATATCCCTGGCTTTTCTCTCTATAACCTTGCCCTCCCTGGCAAGCTCATAGAGCTTTTTCCCATTGACCTTTAGAGCCGAATACATTGGCGGCACCTGCTTTTGTCTGCCAATAAACTGTGATATTGCATCATACACCGCCTGCTCAGTCACATTGACCTTAGCCTGATTTAAGACCCGCCCTGAAATATCCTGTGTATCTGTCTCCTGTCCTAAAAGCAGCACAGCTTTATAGACCTTGTCCTTATCTGTCAAAAGGTCACACACTCTGGTTGCCTTTCCAAGGCAGACAGGAAGGACGCCCTCTGCATCAGGATCAAGTGTACCTGTATGACCAATCTTCTTCTGGTGGAATATGCCTCGAAGCTTTGCCACAACGTCAAAGCTTGTATAGCCCTTTTCCTTGTATACATTGATTATTCCATTAACCATCTGCCCAAGAATCTCTCCCTAAATATTGTCCTTAATTGCCGTAAGGATGCGCTCTGTTGCCACCTCAAGCGGTCCTTCAATTGTAAATCCGGCGGCCTTTACATGTCCTCCTCCGCCAAATACCGACGCAACCTTTGCCACATCGTAATCACCGTTTACGCGCAGGCTGCCCTTGTAGGTACCATCCTCATTTTCGTAGAGAAATACAGCAACCTTTATATCCTTTGTCACGCGCAGCTGATTTACAATACCGTCGAGATGCTTTGGAAGCACATCGTACTTCTCCATCTCAGCGCGCGATACTGCAGACAATATAACCTCACCATTCAGATACAAAGCAGCATTCAAAAGCGCCTGCCCCATAATCTTGTTCTGGGCAAATGTCTTTGTATAAAATGTATCATCGATTATCCTTGAATAATCAATGCCCATCTCCATCAGGGAGCCTGCTATATCCATAGTCTTTTTTGAAGTGCATGAATACTGGAACACGCCTGTATCATGCACCATGCCTGTGTAAATACACTCCGCTATCTGTATTGTGATGCGCTCCTTCGGCAGAAGTTCAAACACAAGCTCACAGGTCGAGCTCGCATCCGGAAAGATGTAATTTGCGTCTGCAAAGGCCCCGTTTGTAACATGATGATCTATGCAAAGTGTCCTTTTTGCAGACTCAAAATACTTAGCTGCACTTCCCAGTCTGCCTGTGTCACTGCAGTCACATGCTATGAACAGATCGTATACTGTATCATCCGCATAGCTGCTGTCAATCTCATCTGCTCTTTGCATGAACTTAAAGATGTTTGGGCTTGGCTCTAAATAAAGCCTTGCCTTTATATCAGGATAATAATCCTTTATGTAGTTGTATACCGCAAGTGTTGAGCCGACACAGTCGCCGTCCGGTCTCACATGACCGGAAACAGCAACTGATTGTGCATCCTTTAAAATAGAATCAATCTCTGTCATAATCAATCCTCTTTGTCAATCCTCTTTGAGATTTTTTGTTACTTCATCAATCTTTTTAGACATCTCAACACCATACTCTATAGACTGGTCTATGATAAATGTAATGGCAGGTGTATTTCTTAAATTGATGTTCTTTGCGAGAGTTCTGCGTATATATCCCTCCGCTGACTTAAGTCCTGCAAGTGTATCAGCCTGTGATTTCTTGTCACCAAGCACACTGATATAAGCCTTTGCTGTCTTTAAATCAGGTGCCACCTCGACAGCAACAACACTTGTCATGGGATTGATACGCGGATCCTTTATCTCACCGCGTATGATATTTGACAGTTCACGCATTACCTCTTCGTTGATACGAATATTTTTTATGCTGTTCTTTCTCATATAATCCCGCTTTCTTTTTATATTAAACCGTAACTATCCGAATAGCTGCATTAATTCAAGATAACCAATATATGATTATCTCGGAACCTCTACCATCTTGTAAGCTTCAACTATATCGAATTCCTGAATATCATTAAATCCGTCAAATACAAGACCACACTCATAGCCTGTCTTGACCTCCTTGACGTCATCCTTGAATCTCTTGAGTGAAGCAAGGTCTCCCTCGAATATCTGCTCACCCTCTCTGCTAATTCTGACACGGCAGCCTCTCTCCATAAATCCGTCAAGCACATATGAACCTGCAATGTTTCCAACGCCTGAGGCCTTGAAAATCTGTCTGATTTCCGCATGTCCGATAACCTTCTCCTCAAATACAGGATCAAGCATACCCTTCATGGCAGCAGATACATCCTCGATTGCATTGTAGATGACCTTGTAAAGCCTGATATCTACGCCCTCACGGTCTGCTGTAGCCTTGGCAACAGGATCCGGTCTGACGTTAAAGCCAATGATGATTGCATTTGATGCTGATGCAAGGATAACATCCGACTCATTGATGGCACCAACACCACCATGAATGACCTTGACCACAACCTCCTCATTTGAAAGCTTGACAAGACTCTGCTTAACAGCCTCAACTGAACCCTGTACATCTGCCTTTACGATGATATCAAGCTCCTTCATGTTGCCTGACTGAATCTGTGAGAACAGATCATCAAGTGACATCTTTGCCTTTGTATCCTCGATGAGCTTATTCTTCTCCTCTGAAATATATGTGTCAGAGAATGCCTTTGCCTCCTTCTCTGAATCACATGCCACAAATGTCTCACCTGCTGATGGCACACTGTTAAGTCCAAGTATCTCTACAGGCGTAGAAGGCTTAGCCTCCTTTACTCTGCGGCCCTTGTCATCAATCATGGCTCTTACCTTACCATAGCTGCTTCCGCATGCGATAGGATCTCCGACATGGAGTGTTCCTTTTTGTACAAGCACTGTGGCAACCGCACCACGGCCCTTGTCAAGCTGCGCCTCGATTACGAGACCTCTTGCATTTCTGTCAGGATTAGCCTTGAGCTCGAGCACCTCTGCTGTGAGAAGAATCATCTCAAGGAGATTGTCGATACCCTCCTTAGTATGTGCAGATACAGGACAGAATATTGTGCTTCCGCCCCAATCCTCCGGGATAAGCTCATACTCTGAGAGCTCCTGCTTAACCTTGTCGATATTGGCACTTGGCTTATCTATCTTGTTGACAGCAACGATAATCTCAACACCGGCTGCCTTTGCATGGTTTATTGCCTCAACAGTCTGTGGCATTACACCATCATCTGCAGCAACAACAAGGATTGCGATATCAGTAGAGTTTGCACCACGCATACGCATTGCTGTAAATGCCTCATGTCCCGGTGTATCAAGGAATGTAATGTTCTGGTCATTGATTGATACAACAGATGCACCGATGTGCTGTGTGATACCACCTGCCTCACGGTCTGTAACACGTGTCTGTCTGATGGCATCAAGCAGTGATGTCTTACCATGATCTACGTGACCCATTACGCAGACTACAGGTGGACGAGGAACCATCTTGCTCTCATCCTCTTCATCCTCCTTGAGAAGCTCTGCAATCACATCGACCTTCTCCTCTTCCTCACAGATGAAATTGAACTCTAAAGCAATCTCCTCAGCGGCTGCAAAATCAACCTCAGAGTTAACTGTTACCATCTCGCCCTTCATGAAAAGCTTCTTTACGATGGCTGAAGGCTGAACCTTCATCTTATCAGCTAAGTCCCTTATTGTAATCTTCTCCGGAAGAGAAATTGTCTTAATCTCGTTCTCATCCTCTTTTGGCTGTGCCTTAGGCTGCTGTGGCTTTTTCTTACCGCCGTGCTTCTCGAGATTGATGTAATTCTCCTGCTTCTTTCCGAGCTTATCCTGCTTCTGGCTCTGATTGTGATTGTGCTTATTCTTTCTATCGTTGCCTCTGTCGCGGCTCTCCTTTCCTCTTACATCATCAGGAGCTGCAACTGCAACTGTTTCTTTTCTGAAACGGTTTCTGTCATCACCTCTGCTGCCTGTTCTATCGTTATTTCTGTCATTGCTCCTGCTTCTGTCGTTGCTTCTGCTTCTGTCATTATTTCTGTCAAAGCTTCTGCCACCCTCTGCAGGACGTCTGGAGTCATTTCTGAAGCCTTTGTTATTGTCTCTATTATTGTCTCTGCTGTTATCTCGGTTATTGTTGTCGCGATTGTTTGTTCTTCTATCGCTGTTTCTGTCCGTATTTCTGCTTCTGTCGGCATTTCTGTCAGTATTTCTGTTGTTGATTCTGTCACCATTGTCCTGACGTCTGTCGCTTCTTCTATCAGCGTCAGCCTGACGTGCCGGACGCGAATTGGCTGCCTTCATATCTGCATACGGATCCGCAGTACGCTCACTTATAGGACGCATAGCTCTCTCTCCGACAGGTCTTGGCTTAATAATGCTGTGCTGCTCAGGACGTGATGACTGATTATCGCGTCTGCCATTGCCATTCCTGCGCTGCGAACTGTTATTTCCATTATTTCCGCTGCCGTTTCCACCATTTGTTTTCCTACCCTGCTTACTGTACTGGGCATTGAAAACTGCTGTGATGCTTGCCTTTTTCTTTGGTCTGTCGGCTGCCTTAGCCTCATCCTTTTTAGGTTCTTCCTTCTTAGGTGCATCTTTTTTTACTTCTGTTTTTGCGTACTTCTTTCGTACAATTTGCTGTGCCTCATCCTCAAGACCGCTCTGCACATTTTTGACAGCAAACTGTGTGCCGTTTAATGTGTCTATGACGTCCTGCGACTTTATATTTAATTCTTTTGCAAGTTCATGAACTCTCATTTTTGCCATATATCTATTTTCCTCCATTATTCAGTTTTATTCGACTGCAGCTTTTTTATCACTGCATTTGCAAGGTTTTCATCCGTTACTGCAAGGGAAGCGCGAAACTCTTTGCCTATTGCATTCCCTAACCCCACCTTGTCACTATAAAAATAAATCGGAACCTCATAGAAAGCAGTCATATCCGAAAAATGCTTCTTTGTGTTGTCTGATGAATCATCTGCAACTATCACTAAAAATGCCTTTCCTGTCTTTACAGCTTTCTCTGTAGAAAACTCTCCGCTAACCACATTGCCTGACTTTGCTGCTAATCCCAGCATAGAAAGTACTCTATCTGTCAATTTGGTTCATCTCCTTTTCAAGCTCCTCATATACCTGTTCTGATACACTAACACCAAGGGAACGCTCAAGTGCCTTTGTCTTTTTAGCCTTTTTAAAGCATTCAAGGCTCTTACATATATAAGCTCCCCTGCCGTTTTTCTTGCCGGTGTCATCGAGAATTATGTCGCCCTCCGCAGTCTTTACCACGCGGATAAGTGACTTCTTTTTCTTCATCTCCTGACAGCCTACGCATTTGCGCATTGGAATCTTTTTATTTGCCATTACTGCTCATCACCACTATCTGCCGCATCATTTTCTGTACCTGCTGCTTCGTTCTCGTCAGCCTCTGTATCAAAAGCCTCTGCCTGTACATCTGCCTGTTCTGTATCAGCTAATCTCTCGTTCTCAGCAAGCTCCTCATCCGAATAATCATAATCGTCATCATAATCATCCTCTTCATAGTCATTCTCATAATCCATGAAGTCCCCTGACTCTCTGGCCTGTGTCTCGCTCTTGATATCAATCTTGAAGCCTGTAAGTCTTGCTGCCAGTCTTGCATTCTGTCCTTCCTTACCGATTGCAAGTGAAAGCTGATAATCCGGAACAACAACCTTTGCTGATTTCTCATCTGCATCTGCGATAACAGAGATAACCTTTGCAGGGCTAAGTGCGTTCTGGATAAGTATTGCCGGATTCTCATCCCATGTGATGATATCGATTTTCTCACCGCGAAGCTCATTTACGATAGCATTTACTCTGGCACCATTCATACCTACACATGCTCCTACAGGGTCTACGTTTGGATCATTTGACCATACTGCAATCTTTGTTCTGCTTCCGGCCTCACGTGAAATAGCCTTTATCTCAACTATGCCCTCTTTAACCTCTGTAACCTCTGACTCGAAAAGTCTCTTCACAAGCTCAGGATGTGTTCTTGAAACAAGAATCTTTGGTCCCTTTGATGTGGACTTAACCTCAAGGATATATACCTTGATACGCTCTGTAGGCTTGAATACCTCACCCTTTATCTGCTCACTCTCAGTCAGAAGTGCATCTGCCTTACCTAAGTTGATGCTGACATTCTTTCCGATGTATCTTTGAACAACACCTGTCACAACATCCTTTTCCTTGCTGTTGTACTCGTCAAATATTACCTTTCTCTCCTCCTCGCGGATTTTCTGAAGGATAACATTCTTTGCGTTCTGTGTAGCAATACGTCCGAATTCCTTTGACTTAACCTCAACTCTCACGATATCTCCAAGCTGATAGTTACCGTTTACCTTGTGCGCATCTGCTAAGGAAATCTCCTCAACCGGATCCTCAACCGTATCTACAACCGTCTTCTCCTGGTAGCATGAGAAAGCACATGTCTCAGGATCTATTTCTACCTTTACATTGTCTGATTTACCAAAATGGTTCTTGCAAGCAGTCACAAGAGAGTTCTCAATTGCCTCAAGTAAAGTTTCTTTACTGATGTTTTTCTCCTGCTCTAATATATTTAACGCTTCTAATAACTCATTGCTCATTATTTTTTCCTCCTATTTGTGTTATCGTGCGCTTTAATTAAAAATCCAATGCCTGACGTATAAGCGCAATGTCACTCTTATTGAATGTAGTCTCATTGCCGTCTTCATCGGTTATTGTCACTGTATCCTTATCATAGGCTTTAAGCAGACCATAAAATTCCTTTGATTTGTTGATAGCCCTGTATGTGCGAATCTCTATCTCCTTATTCATATTGCGCACATAGTCCTTTTCCTTCTTGAGAGGTCTTCCAAGCCCCGGCGAGCTGACCTCGAAGGTGTACGAATCAGGAATATAGTCCTCTCTGTCGAGAATCTCATTCATCTGCCTTGCAACCACTTCACAGTCATCAACAGTTATGCCACCCTCCTTATCGATATATGCTCTCAGGTAGTTCATACCGCCTTCCTTAACATACTCGACATCAACAAGTTCAAAATTCATGCTGTCAAGAATTGGTTGTATAAAGTTCTCCGTCTTTGCCTCATATACACTTGCCTTTGACATTTTATCACCTCTCTTTTTTATACTTGTAACTATTCATAATTGTTCCAAGTGGTTCTGAATAGCTGCCTGATGTTTATAAACGTGAATTGAGAGAGGACTTTTGCCCTCTCTCAATCTAGTCAACGTTGTTATCATAGGTATAATAGCACTATCAGAAAAAAAAATCAAGTTTTTTTAAAAAAGTACTTGCTTTTTTTGAAACTCCATGATAGTATAATACACGGTTCGTTGGTCAAGCGGTTAAGACGCCGCCCTCTCACGGCGGAAACACGGGTTCGATTCCCGTACGGACTGCTCACTGATATTTATTTAATTAAATACAGCCCAACCCGAAAGCATCGCATTTATGCGATGTTTTTTTATTGTTGTTGACACCGGACGCACCCGCAGTGCCGAAATGCACCTCGCATGCGCTAACGCTACGCTGTCAAGATACTGTACGAATTATGCTTTTTAGGCTCACTTTGCTTGACGAAACCGTCGAAACGCGCCGTCCATGGCGCGGTTCTCCTTGACTTGCCTTCCATGGCAAGTCATTTCTGTGTTTCATGGGCATAATTCTACAGTATCTAAACAGCTTCGCTAGTCGCGCATGCGAGGTATTGCGTGTCACAGAGTGTACTCCGGGCGCCAATATTTCTGATAATTAATCATCATATCCGTTAGGATTGTTCTTCTGCCATCTCCATGAGTCGGCACACATCTCCTTAATACCATACTGTGCTTCCCAGCCGAGCTCTCTCTTGGCCTTTGATGGGTCACAGTAGCATGTAGCAATATCGCCAGGTCTTCTAGGCTTTATTGTATAAGGAATCTTAACACCTGTTGCAGCCTCGAAATTCTTTACGATATCAAGCACGCTGTAGCCGTGTCCTGTTCCAAGATTGTAGATGCAAAGACCTGCATTCTCCTCAATTTTCTTTAAAGCCTTGACATGTCCAACCGCAAGGTCAACTACATGGATGTAATCTCTCACACCTGTTCCGTCAGGAGTATCATAGTCATCTCCGAATACTCCAAGCTCTTTGAGCTTGCCTACTGCCACCTGTGTGATGTAAGGCATGAGGTTGTTTGGAATACCGTTTGGATTCTCCCCCATCGTACCACTCTTATGAGCTCCGATTGGATTGAAGTAACGAAGAAGAATAACGTTCCACTCATTATCTGCCTTATAGATGTCCATAAGTATCTGCTCAAGCATAGACTTTGTCCAGCCATATGGGTTTGTACACTGTCCCTTTGGACACTCCTCTGTGATAGGAATCTGTGCTGGATCTCCGTATACTGTAGCTGATGAAGAGAAAATGATGCTCTTGCAGCCATTCTGTCTCATCACATCAACAAGTGTAAGTGTTCCTGCAATATTATTGTTATAGTACTCCCAAGGCTTTGCCACAGACTCTCCTACTGCTTTGAGTCCTGCAAAGTGAATACAGCTATCTATCTTTTCTTCCTTAAAAATCTTATTTAAGATGTCTCTGTCAAGGATATCTCCCTTATAGAACTTTACTTCTTTGCCTGTAAGAGCCTTAACTCTGTCAAGTGACTTCTCAGATGAATTTGAAAGATTGTCAAGTACTACAACATCGTAGCCTGCATCAAGAAGTTCCACACATGTGTGGCTTCCGATATATCCGGCTCCACCAGTAACTAAAATTGCCATAATAAATATCTCCTTTTCATTTTTGTTAAATTTATTGTAGCGCATTTGCTCATTTTTGTATAGAATAAAATGTAGAAGAAATATGTAAAAATGTTGTAAAGGTAGGCAATATGAATAATAAATACAAAAATTCCTATATCGTAAAAGAAAAAGAGCTTGTATCTCTGTCCGTATATAACGTAGGCTTCCAGAGCTGTGATAGCCTGTATCAGTGGGGACCCGGTATCAGAGACCATTATCTGATTCACTATATCATAAGCGGTAAAGGCCGCTACACTGTAAATGGCAGTGTTCACACATTAACTCCCGGTGATGCGTTTCTCGTATATCCAAATACCGAAGTGATTTATCAGGCTGATGCGCAAGATCCTTGGGAATATACCTGGGTAGGCTTTACCGGCAGCGATGCTGCAACCATTTTAAGAGCCACTGATTTCACAAAAGCACATCCATACATACACAGTGTATCAAACGGAAACGAAATCAAAAGACAGCTCATGCATATATACGACGCCAGAGGCACAGAATTTGAAAATGCACTCGAAATGACCGGGCGACTCTACACCACCCTCGCTCTTTTTGTCAGCGCCGCCACATCAAAGCCACCGCAAAACAGTGCAAACTCCTATGTACAAAAGGGCATCGAATACATCTCCGCCAACTATTCATACCCTATCACCGTTGAGGATATTGCATCATATATAGGCTTAAGCCGAAGTCACCTGTTCCGTTCCTTCCAGAGCATCCTAGGTGTATCGCCAAAGGAATATCTGACCGATTTCAGAATCAAACAGGCATGCTATCTGCTTAAACACTCCTCATTGTCCATCACAGCAATTGCAGGCTCTATAGGGTTTGATAACAGCCTTTATTTTTCAAAGACCTTTCATAAAATAAAAGGTCTTTCGCCTAAGGAGTATCGCAGTAAATACAAAAAAGCTCAAGAATAAAAAAGCTGCCGGGCTTCACATGAAGCCCGGCAGCTTTTTTCATATATCTCTTTATGCTAAACTAAGCAAGCTTAGATTTAGCAACCTCTACTAATTTAGCAAATCCTGCTGCATCTGTAACAGCCATATCAGCTAATACCTTACGGTTAAGGTCAACGTTTGCTAACTTTAAGCCGTGCATGAACTGGCTGTATGAAAGTCCGTTGAGACGAGCTGCTGCGTTGATACGAGCAATCCATAACTGACGGAACTGTCTCTTTCTCTCTTTACGTCCAGCGTATGAGCTTGTAAGTGCTCTCATAACTGACTGCTTTGCTACTCTATACTGCTTAGATCTAGCGCCTCTATAACCCTTTGCTAACTTTAATGTTCTGTTATGTCTTTTCTTAGCGCCTAAACCGCCTTTAACTCTTGCCATTTGTTGATTCCTCCTTAACTAATACTACCGATTACATGTATGGTAAAATCTTCTTCATATTCTTAACATTTGTCTCATCTGTCATTGTTGCTTTTCTGAGATTTCTCTTTGTCTTTGTTGTTTTCTTAGTTAAGATATGTCTCTTGTAGGCTTTATTTCTTTTTAACTTTCCTGTTCCTGTAACTTTGAAACGTTTTGCAGCTGCTCTGCTTGTTTTCATTTTTGGCATTGTGTGTTCCTCCTTAAATTGTTATCTCTTTTCTGCCAGCACCATACCGATGCTTCTTCCTTCAACCTTTGGTGCTTTCTCCACTACCGCTACATCTGAAAGATTCTCCGCTATATCATCAAGGATATGTTTGCTTGCATTCATATGAGCCATCTCACGTCCTCTGAATCTGAGTGTGATCTTTACCTTATTTCCTTTTGCAAGAAATTTCTTTGCAGCATTCATCTTGGTATTCAAGTCGTTAGCCTCAATGTTAGGTGAGAGACGAATCTCTTTCAATTCAACGGTCTTCTGCTTTTTCTTTGCATCCTTTTCCTTACGGGCCTGCTCATAACGATACTTACCATAATCAATCACCTTACATACAGGTGGCTTTGCATTTGGTGCTATCTTTACTAAATCAAGTCCTGCCTCGTCTGCAATCTTTTGAGCTTCTCTTGAAGAAACAATTCCTAACTGCTCTCCATCTGCTCCAATCAGTCGAACTTCTCTGTCTCTGATCTGTTCATTAATCATTAATTCGCTAATGGTCTTGTACCTCCATAAAAAATAGTGGATAGGCAGACTATCCACTATACAATCTTCAACACAAATGTTTGAAAATATTAACGCTAAGTCGCGCCATTGCGCTTAGGTGAGAGTGGATACTCTACTTTGTTTTCATACAACTATTAGAATATAGCACAGACAATTTCTGTTGTCAACACTTTTATCTAAATTTCTATCATCTAATATGTACCAAGAATCTTAAGGGCAATTGCCTCTTCCCTTATGCCTCTTAACGCATTCTGCACCGCTGTATCCGTAAAACGTCCTTCAAAATCAACAAAGAACCTGTACTCCCATGCCTTATCAGATATCGGACGAGACTGGATATTTAACATATTGATTCCATTGTATATAAAGTGTGCCAGCATATGATACAGTGCACCACTCTTGTGAGGTGTCTCAAAGCATATGCTTATCTTGTCCGCATCTCTGCGGCATACCCTTTTAGCCGACACAATTATAAACCTTGTTGCATTGTTTTTATTGTTCTGTATGCGGCTCTCAAGCACCTGAAGCCCGTATATATCAGCCGAGATATGGCTAGCTATGCCAGCCTGTGTGATATCTCCGTCATCCTTTACCTTCTTTGCAGAAAAAGCTGTATTCCTGACAGCCACCTGGTTAATATCCTTATGCTCATCAAAAAAATCTGAGCACTGCATAAGTGCCTGCGGATGTGAATACACAGTCCTTATATCAGAAATCTTTGCACCCGGAAGTCCCATCAGACTGTGGTCGATGCGTATAATCTGCTCCCCAACTATATAATTGTCGTATTCAACAAGCAGATCATAGTTTTCCGATACAATACCGGCTGAAGAATTCTCTATCGGAAGCACTGCATAATCAGCCTTTCCGCATTTGATATCCTCCATGGCATCCTTCCAGGAATCCACGTTGTAGCCATTACAGTTCTCGCCAAAGTATGTCTTCATGGCAAGCTGTGAGTATGCACCCTCAACTCCCTGAAACACAATCCTTGCATTGGAAAAATCCAGGCTGTCTACCTCAGTAAAGTTTTCCTTCTCCACTATGCCATGCTCAGTCATAAGCTGATACTGCTTCTTTCTACTGGTCGACATAATCTGTTCAAAAAGCTCAACTATACCGTGCTTCAAAAACTCATCATCTGCAAGAGACGATAATTTCTCAAGCTTTTCATCCTCTCTCGCCTTGTCAAAGACCTTTTTGCCGGTGGTTATCTTATACTCGGCAACGTGCTTTGAGATATCCATTCTTTCCTTATATAATCTAACTATTTCACTGTCTATCTCATCGATAGACGCTCTCAATTTCATTAAATCTTCCATTATTGTCTCCTAAAAAAGATATAATAAAATATTATTACAAAATTTATAGAAAGGCAAGTAATCCTTGAAAGATTTATCATATATAGATATAATTTAGTTAATATCTAAGCATAAATTTCAAATATCCACGGGAGAATTACATGAAAAAATATCTAAAAATAATTATTCCACTAATTTTAATATGCATCACAGGCCTTGTTATATACCATTTTGTATCAAAGGTAAAGCTTAATTCATCCTATGTAAATGGTAATACTGCAGGTAATCTGTACAATGCCGGGCTCTTCTGTGAAAGTGACGGTGAAGTATTTTTCTCAAATACAAACGACAACGGCAGGCTGTATGCCATGAATATTGACGGCAGCAATATACATAAACTGAGCAATGACACCGCCATGTACATAAACGCAGATAAAAACTATATCTATTACGTGAGAAATAACAATCAGAAAATCACAAGTCAGACCTTCTTTTCATATGACAGGAACAGTCTCTGCCGTATAAAAAGAAATGGCCATGGCTCCACCGTACTGGATCCTGACCCATGCATCTATGCATCCCTGATAGGCAACTACATATATTATCTGCACTATGACACACAAACAGCTACCTCTCTATACCGCATCAGAATAGATGGAGAAGAAAAAAAGAAAATAAAAAGCCACTATCTGTTCACCTGCAACACATCAGACCGGTATTTTTATTATAATAATCCAAAAAACGGACAGCTATACAGATATGACACTGCTTCACAGAGTGAAGCCTTATTCTACGACTGCAACTGCTACAAGCCGGTTGTGCTGGATGACACAAATGTGTACTACATGGATGTAAATCGTGACAATGCAATTGTCCATGTCAATATCAACAATCCAAATCCTGTAGTTTTAACGGAGGCCAATATTGAGCATTACAATGTATATGGCAGTCTGATATTCTATCAGCGCGGTGGTGATAATCCTGCACTGTGTGTTGTAAAAAATGACGGCACCGGCTTTAAAGAGCTTGCTAAAGGTGAGTTTTGCAACATAAACGTAACATCACAGTATGTGTATTTCACAGATTTTGTCTCGAACAAAGAATACTGTACATCCACACAGAATCCGGATACAGTAAAAGCTTTACAGCCATAACAGATAATTTCATAAAAAAACACGCATGATTAATCAACTCATGCGTGTTTTTTATTAATTCATATAAAATTCAAATCTTGATCTGTATATATCACTGCACTTTCCGGTATTCTGGTCTATCGCAATAACAGAAAGCACATTATTTCCCTCAGGAACAGGTATTGGAGCTGTATACTCTGTTGATGCAGCACTCGGATCTGACGAATCCCAGGTATAGTATACCTTGCAATTTTCAGGTACTGTGATTGTAATGTCTGTCTGTGCACCAAATGTACCTCCGTCAGGGTCTATCTCCGGTGCATCCGGTGCCTCAAACTCGATTTCATACTTGGCAGATGCCACCTCGCTTTTGATTCCTCTGTCATCAACCGCAACAGCTGTTATCTCATATGTGCCTTCCTTGTCCAGGGTGATCGGGCTATAATATCTTTCTCCTCTGGTCAAAGGATTATCCGAATCATATGAATAGTATATTTTGGTATCGCTGTCTGCATCTATAGAAAGCTCAATAGTCTCTCCATACTTGCCACTGCTCTTGCTAAACTGCGGTTTAGATACAGTATAATCCGCAAAAAGCTTTAAAACAGATGCATCCTTAGCACTCTCACGCAGCGCAGCAATTGCATCATAATCCTTTTTTGATTCATAAATCGAGATAAGCTTCTTATAAGCCTCTTTGCTCTTTGGATCAATATTGATAATTTCCTGATACAGCACAAGAGCGGCATCATAATCCTTCTTCGACATATATATATCAGCCAAAGCAAATCTGACATCTGTATTATCCGAATCAATCGACAAAGCCTTCTCATAATAAGAAACCGCGGAATTTATATTCCCCGCCGAATAAGCCGCCTTTGCCTGCTTCACCTGATAATCAAATGAATTGTCATGTGATCTGCTTACATTACGTGTAATAGCTGCGATAAGTATTACAATCGCTACAGCGCACACTACAGCTGATATAATAATTATCTTCTTCTGCTGCGCTCTCTTTGCCCTCTGTCCGTCAGACTGTGGCTTCTCACACGGTTGTTTCGTCTGAGACTGCTGCTCACCTGTCTGAGCCTGTCTCACTTGTTGCTTTACAGACTGTGACATTCTGTCCGGTTTTTGTCCGTTCCGCTGACCGGCACTATGAAGCTGTTCCCTCACCGGCTCATCAAACCTGATTGTCCTATCAGACACAGGCTTTGCAGTCTTTTGTCCATCAGTTCGCCTGTCATCATTTCCAACCAGATTATCAAGATAATCATCAAATTCGTTGTAATCAGGCACTATCTGAACCGGATGCCCACAGACATCACAGTACAGACTGCCCGCCTTCAATTCATTACCACAATTGGCACATCTCATACATCTAATCCTCTTACTTATTGTCTAATTGTCTAATTATCTCTTCATAGCCTCAACACAATTGCTCATGAGCATCGCAATTGTCATAGGACCTACACCGCCCGGTACAGGTGTGATATGTGACGCTTTAGACACAACAGAATCAAAATCCACATCACCACACAGCTTATTTTCAGCATTTCTGTGGATTCCAACATCAATGACAACCGCACCATCCTTCACATATGAAGCATCTATAAACTTAGGCTTTCCTATTGCCACTATAAGTATATCAGCATTTTTACATACATCTTTTAAATCCTTTGTATGTGAATGACATACCGTAACAGTTGCATTCTCCCTAAGCATGAGAAGTGACATAGGCTTGCCGACTATATTGCTTCTGCCAACCACAACACAGCTTTTACCATCAATATCTATATTGCTTCTCTTTAAAAGCGCAATGATACCGGCCGGAGTACACGGCAAAAAACCAGGCTTTCCTATAACCATCGCTCCAACACTCTGTGGACTGAAGCCATCAACATCCTTCTTCGGATCAATAGCATCAATAACCTTGTCCTCATCGATATGCTTTGGTAGCGGAAGCTGACAGAGAATACCATTTACAGAAGCATCAGCATTGAGCTTTTTGATAAGCTCTAATATTTCCTCCTGTGTAGTCTCCTCTGCAAGTTCATATGAAAGCGATTTGATTCCGACATACTCACATGCCTTTTTCTTGTTGCGCACATACACTGATGATGCAGGGTCATTTCCAACCTGAATCACCGCAAGGCACCCCTCGATACCCTTTTTCTTAAGCTCTGCCACTTCTTCCTTAAGCTCATCCTTAATCTGTGTTGAAATTAATTTTCCGTCTATTAGATTAGCCATATTCCCTCCTAGAATAATCCTGTGATCACACCATTGTCATCCACATCAATGCCGTATGCAGCCGGCTTCTTTGAAAGTCCCGGCATAGTCATAATAGAACCGTTTACTGCTACAACAAAGCCTGCACCTGCTGACGCATAAACCTCACGTACGTTGATTTTAAAGCCGCTCGGTCTGCCAAGCTTCTTAGCATCATCAGAAAGCGAATACTGTGTCTTTGCCATACATACAGGGAAATCTCCCATTCCAAGGTCTGTAATCCTCTTAAGCTCTCTCTCTGCTGCCGGAGAATATGTAACACCATCTGCTCCATATATTTCTTTTGCAACAGTTTCAATCTTTTCCTTAAGTGACAGGCTGTCATCATAGAGCACTTTGAAATTGCTTTCCTTGTGCTCGATTGTTTCAAGTACCTTGTTGGCAAGGTCAATTCCGCCTTCGCCACCCTTCTCCCATACCTCTGAGAGTGCAAATTCACAGCCTCTTTCTTTACAGAACTGCTCTACAAAATCAGTCTCAGCCTTTGTATCTGTGACAAATGAATTTAATGTAACAACTACAGGTACTCCAAACTTGTGAAGATTCTCAATATGCTTCTCAAGGTTTACGATTCCAGCCTTAAGTGCATCAAGATTCTCTGCTGAAAGCTCATCCTTTGGCACACCGCCATTATATTTTAATGCTCTGATTGTTGCAACAAGTACAACTGCATCAGGCTTAAGTCCTGCCATACGGCACTTGATATCAAAGAACTTCTCTGCGCCAAGGTCTGCGCCAAAGCCTGCCTCAGTAATAACATAGTCTGCAAGCTTTAATGCTGTCTTTGTAGCACGGACACTGTTACATCCGTGTGCTATATTGGCAAAAGGTCCACCGTGAACTATTGCCGGTGTATGCTCAAGTGTCTGGATAAGGTTCGGCTTTAAGGCATCCTTTAAGAGAGCTGCCATAGAGCCTGTAGCCTGAAGATCATCGGCTGTGACAGGCTTTCCGTCAAAGGTGTATGCCACGATAATTCTGCCAAGGCGCTTCTTTAAATCTGCCATATCATCAGCCAGGCAGAGTATAGCCATAATCTCAGATGCTACAGTGATGACAAAATGATCCTCTCTGACCATTCCGTCCATCTTGCTTCCAAGACCAACAACGATATTTCTCAGGACACGGTCATTCATATCCATACATCTCTTCCATACAATCTGGCGTGGGTCGATACCAAGCTCGTTTCCCTGCTGGATATGGTTGTCAAGAAGTGCTGCAAGCAGATTGTTCGCAGATGTAATTGCATGAAAATCTCCTGTAAAATGAAGATTTAAATCCTCCATTGGGACAACCTGTGCATATCCGCCACCGGCTGCTCCTCCCTTGATACCAAAGCAAGGTCCAAGTGACGGCTCACGAAGTGCGATAAGTGCTTTCTTTCCCAGGCGTCCAAATGCCTCTCCAAGACCGACGCTTGTGGTTGTCTTTCCCTCTCCTGCTGGAGTTGGGTTTATAGCTGTAACAAGTATGAGCTTTCCGTCAGGATTTTTCTTTGTGCGATTGATGAGCTCATCGGAAATCTTTGCCTTATACTTTCCATAAAGCTCTAAGTCATCCTCTTTAATCCCTATAGTTGCTGCTACATCCTTGATTGGAAGCATTGTAGCTTCCTGTGCGATCTGAATATCTGTTTTCATTTTTCTTTGCTCCTTTGTGTTAATTATTCTCTAATATAGTATCTAATTCCTCTTTAGTCACCAGAACCTTGCGGGGCTTTGTCCCCTCCTCAGGTCCCACTACACCGGCCTCTTCGAGCTGATCCATGATGCGGGCCGCCCTGTTGAAGCCAATTTTAAGGTATCTTTGAAGCATTCCGATTGAAGCCCGTTCCTTATCTGTGATAATTGACGCTGCCTCCGCAAAGTAAGAGTCCCTGCCATCATCCGTGTTTTCCACATCTGAAATGGTAACGGTTGTATTTGTCGTATCATTCGACAGGCTCTCCATCTTTTGTGCCACATCATTACTGTACTGTGCATTCTCATTATTTTCAATAATAAATTTCACAATATCGGAAACTTCTTTATCTGAAACGAATGCACCCTGTACTCGAAGGGGCTTCGGAACACCCTGTGGGTCAAATAACATATCTCCCTTTCCAAGGAGCTTTTCCGCACCATTCATATCAAGTATGGTACGACTGTCAACACCGCTTGTAACCGCAAATGCGATACGGCTTGGCATATTCGCCTTGATGAGACCTGTAATAACATTAACAGAAGGCCTCTGTGTAGCTATAATCAGATGTATACCGGCTGCTCTCGCAAGCTGTGCCAGCCTGCATATTGCCTCCTCTACATCCTTTGATGCAACCATCATAAGATCTGCAAGCTCGTCCACTATAATGACAATCTGTGGCATCTTTGGCGGTTTTTCTGTATTCTTGCCATCCATTGCATCAATCATGGCATTGTAACCGTTTATTTCCCTGACACCGCTGTTTGCAAACTTCTCGTATCGGTCTGTCATCTCTGAAACTGCCCAGTTTAATGCTCCTGCAGCTTTTTTAGGATCTGTAACAACCGGAATCATCAGATGAGGTATGCCATTGTATACACTAAGCTCAACCACCTTCGGGTCAATCATAATCAGCTTTACCTCATCCGGCTTTGCCTTGTATAGTATACTCATGATAATTGTATTGATACAAACTGACTTACCTGAACCGGTAGCACCTGCAATTAAAAGATGTGGCATTTTTGCGATATCCGTAACCTTAACCTTGCCTGCAATATCTTTTCCCACTGCAAAGGTAATCTTTGATTTGGCATTTTTAAATTCTTCAGACTCCACAAGCTCCCTGAAGGAAACAGCAACACTCTGGCTGTTTGGCACTTCGATGCCCACAGCGGCTTTTCCCGGAATAGGCGCCTCGATTCGTATATCCGCTGCTGCCAGATTAAGCTTTATATCATCTGCCAGATTCACAATTTTTGATACCTTCACTCCAAGCTCCGGTGTGATTTCAAACCTTGTAACAGCAGGACCGCAGCTTATATTATTCACCTTCGCATTCACCCCAAACACATTAAGAGTCTGTTCAAGCTTTGCCGCCGTTTCACGCAGATGAGCCTGCGAATCACCGGTTTTCCCCCTGTCAGGAGCCTTAAGCAGATCAACAGCCGGAAATACATACGGCTTCTGCTGGATTGCATTTTCTGCGTCATTTATCGCTATCTGCTCGCTGACTTTTTCAACCTCTTCGGCGAGCTCATCCTTGTCTGATTTGACCTTTTTCTTACCCGGCTCTGCTGCAGGTGGTTTTGTCATTACCGTATCTGCAGCCGGAGCTGATAATTTTAATTGTTGCTCATTATCTTTTTGTATGCCAAAATCATCAGATATATCAGGCTCCACGCAGCCCGATATAGGTATCTGCGACACATGGCTTGCAGCTGCTGCACCCGAGCCGCCCGGTTTCATTCCATTAATCTGCTGCAGGGTCTTTCTGCCAAGCTCATCTGCACTATCACTATCGGCTGTGCCACCCAAAACCGAAACAGGCTCCGATGCCACACCAAAGTCCGGTGTCTGCACTATTTCCCCTGCATCCCCTGATGTAAGGCTTGTCGTCTTTTTCTCCTTTATTGCAGGTGAACTCGGGTAATTCTCTATAGTTATCTCACCAAGCGCATCTGTAGCTGCTGCACCTTGTCCAAATATCCCCACATGCGCTGTATCACCACCTGCCATGCCTGAATCCAGTGCATTTTCACTGCCATCAATTTTTGTATCAAGTGACACGCCTGTTATCTTGTTGTCCATCCTTCGGCCGGCACGCTTACTCCTTCTGCCACCTTTTGCAGCCTCCTTTATGTCACTGTCTGTATCATCTGAAGCTAAACCCTCTCTTGTCTGACGCTCTCTTGACTTATACTGCCGATACTCCTGATATCTCTCATTATTCTCACGCGCTGACTCGTATACCTTTCGGCCGCCGTTTCTCATACCCTTCATGAATGATTTACCGGTAATGAGCACAAGACAGATAATCATCACAACTATTGTCACCACGTATGCACCTATAATTCCTACAGCCGGAACTAAAATGCAGCCTATAAGAGCACCTATAAAGCCACCACCTGAATGCCTTTCAACACTGTCAATGTATGACTGCACCGGCGAAACCGCGAATTCACCATACACTGCCAGGTACATAAACACACATATAAACCATATGAGAACTATGGTCATAACAAGCTTCATGATAGCATATGAATTGCCTTTATTGGACACAGCAAAAAAGCTGCCCACCAGAAGCACAAGTGGAAAAATATATGCCACCATTCCAAATACACCAAAAAGGAAACCGCTTACTGCGTTTCCCAAATGACCGCCTATTCCAAAATTGCTTATAAATAAAAGGATTGAAACAGCTACTACTATCCAGAGAAATATTTCCTTTTTAAAGGCCTGCTGCCTCTCTATCTGAGCCATTCTCTCCTTTTTTGTCTGTCTTTTTGCTGAGGATTTCTTCCTCGTTGCCATGTAACTAACCTCCGTATTTTGATTTACAAAGTATATAATAACATATTTCTTCTGTTCTGTGTAAATTTTCTAAAGTAATTTTTCGATTTTATGATTAAATGGTCAAAAGGTATCATCGATGCATGCTTGCATGCAATTCGATGTATACCTTAGTGACCCGCACTACACCGAGAAAGTAGCAATTTGCTGCGGAAACGCAGAAAATTAGCGGATTTCGAGGTGGAGTCAGATTACGGGAATGCGTAGCATGTAGTAATCTGATTAATCATAAATGAGGTAAAAAATACCCCGCCATGAATGGCGGGGCAAAATGTTATGCAAAAAGCACAATTTTACAAAATATTTTATTCACCAATAAGGTAATTGTATAATCCCTCATATTTGAACTTGGAAGCATTCCAAGAGAAATCATTGGCCATGCCCCTGTCCACAATCTGGTTCCACTCACGCTTCTTATCAAAGAAGATGTGCTTAGAATAATTGATGACTGCAAGCATCTCATCGGCGTTGTAGTTTGAGAATGAGAAGCCATCTCCTGAATTTTCATACTCATTGTAAGGCTGAACCGTATCCTTGAGACCTCCTGTCTCACGAACAATCGGAACTGTACCGTAGCGGAATGAGATAAGCTGTGTCAGGCCGCAAGGCTCAAATCTGGACGGCATCAGAAATGCATCAGCAGCCGCATAGAGCTTGTGAGCCAGATCATCAGAATAACAGATATTTGCTGAAACCCTGTCAGGGTATTTCCATGCATAGTGTCTGAACATATTCTCGTACTGAGGATCTCCTGTACCGATAACAACAAGCTGTGTGAAATCGTCCACGATACCTTCAATCACATGATTGATGAGGTCAAGTCCCTTCTGGTCTGTAAGTCTTGAGATGAGACCTATCATATACTTTTTCTTGTCAACCGCAAGGCCAAGATCCTGCTGAAGCTTTGTCTTGTTGTTGAACTTCTTCTTTCTGAAATCGGAAGCATTGTAATTGCAATAGATTCTGCCATCAGTCTGTGGGTCATAGGCATTGTAATCAATACCGTTTACGATACCCTGCATGTCAAAATGTCTGGCACTTAAGAGTCCGTTTAATCCCTCACCATAGTACTCTGTCTGAATCTCGTTTGCATATGTATCACTGACAGTTGTGATATAGTCAGCATATACAAGACCACCCTTAAGCATATTTGCGTCCTTCTTGAACTCAAGCTTGTCCGGTGTGAACAGATTGTCTGTAAGACCTGAAACACCCTGTACCCACTCCCTGTCCCAGATACCCTGGAACTTAAGATTGTGGATAGTGATGATAGTCTTGATACCCCAGAAGAATGGATTTGCGGCAAACTCATTCTTTAAGTATACAGGCAGAAGTCCTGTCTGCCAGTCATGGCAATGTATAATATCCGGCTTAAAATCAATAAGCGGGAGCATTGAGAGTACAGCCTTGTCAAAGAATGTATACTTCTCAATCTCAAACTTTGTGTCAGAAGTATATGGAGAAAATCCTGTAAAGAACTCCTGATTGTCAATAAAGTAATATGTAACGCCATCCAGCTCATATTTGAGCACTCCGACATACTTGTCCTGCACGTAAGGACCTGAGCTCATGTAAAAATGGGTAACATACTCAAAATTATTGCGATACTGCTCCGGTATACAGCTATAATCAGGTATTACAACCCTTACATCCCAATAGTTCTTGTCAAACTCTTTAGGAAGTGCACCGCACACATCTGCGAGACCTCCTGTTTTTATAAATGGTACACACTCTGAAGCTACAAATAGAATCTTCTTCATATTCTCCTCCCGCTAAAACCCGTGATATATAATATTTAGTTTACTCTTCCCAATTGTGGTATACTTCCTGAACGTCATCATCATCGTCAAGAAGGTCTAAAATACGGCCGATATTTGTGATGTCAGCTTCATCTGTCAGTGTGACATATGTCTGTGGAATCATTGTGACCTCTGCTGAAGCCATTGTGATGCCTGCCTCCTCAAGAGCAGCCCTTACCGCATCAAAATCAGCCGGTGCAGTTGTGATCTCGTAGCTGTCATCCTCATCTGCAAAATCCTCAGCGCCCGCATCGAGTGCCTGCATCATAAGGTCATCTGCATCCATATCGCACTCTTCCTTGTCGATGATGATCTGACCCTTCTCGTCAAACATGTAAGATACACAGCCCTGTGTACCGATGCTTCCCTGTCCCTTTGTAAAGGCATTGCGGACATTGGCAGCTGTACGGTTCTTGTTGTCTGTAAGACACTTTACAATAATAGCTGTACCTGATGGTCCATAGCCCTCATATGTAGCTGTCTCATAGTTTACACTGTTGCCATCTCCTGCTGCCTTCTTGATACCTCTCTCGATTGTATCGTTTGGCATGTTGTTGGCCTTTGCCTTGGCAACCACCTGAGCGAGCTTGAAGTTATTGGCCGGATCCGGTCCGCCCTCTTTAACTGCAACTGCGAGCTCTCTACCGATCATTGTAAAGATTTTGCCCTTTGCAGCATCATTTTTCTCTTTCTTATGCTTGATATTCGCAAATTTAGAATGTCCTGACATAATTTGTATCCTCTTTTCTACTTTTAAAAATAATCCATATCTTATAATATCATTTTTTCTCTTCCGGCGCAAGTTTCTTAATCATTACCTGCTTAATGACCTTATCCTCTACGCTCATGACAGAAAATTTATATCCATACGCGCTAATCACAGTCTTATCGCCCTCCTCCGGAATCTTATCCGAAAGCGATATGATAAAACCGTTAAGTGTCTCATAGGCATCATCCTCAACAGGCAGTGACAGTGCCTCCTTTACATCGGAAAACTCCGTCATGCCATCCATGATAAAGGTCTCATCATCACTCTTTCTGATGTAGTTTTCCTCCTCATCATGCTCATCCTCTATGTTACCGACAAGCTCCTCGAGTATATCCTCCATCGCGATAAGACCTGAAATCTGGCCGTACTCATCCACAACCATCGCAAGATGACTCTTTTTAGACTGCATCTTTTTAAACAGATCATTGATATTTACCGTCTCGGGTATGAAGTCCACCGGCCTGATAAGCCCGTCTATATCCTTGATACTGCTGCGGTAAACCTCATTTTTTTCAAAAAACGTAAATGCATCCTTGATATGTAAGACTCCGATGATACTGTCAACATCGTTTTCATAGACCGGAAAACGCGATTTGCCGGTATCTATGATAAATTCGATGGCATCGATAAAGGACATATTGCCGTCGAGGCTTACGATATTTTTGCGGTGAGTCATGATATCCTTTACTTCCTTATCATCAAACTCAAACACATTGTGTATCAGCTCTGCCTCAGACGCAAGGATTGTACCCTGCTCGTGCCCCTCCCTGACCATGGAAATAATTTCTTCCTCTGTGACATCATCATTTCCAAGTATTCCATCGAGAGTCTTTTTGTTGTTTTTCATTCCGTAGAGTAATACTCCAATACTTAAAAGAAGTATCACTACAAGTATTGATAAAATTATAATTGCATATAACATAATGTTTTTATTATCCTATGTAATAAGTTCTAAGCTGATTTCAAGTGCCCTGTCGATTTTAAGCAGTGTATCCTCATCAAGATGACACACCTTATCCTTAAGCCTTTTTTTGTCGATTGTGCGAAGCTGCTCTAAAAGCACAACTGAATCCTTTGCAAGCGCATACTCCTTACAGGCAAGCTCCACGTGGGTTGGCAGCTTTGCTTTATGCATCTGCGAGGTTATGGCTGCGCATATTACCGTCGGGCTGTGTCTGTTTCCGACATCATTTTGTATTATAAGGACAGGTCTTATCCCGCCCTGCTCTGAGCCTACGACAGGCCTTAAATCAGCGTAATAAATATCTCCTCTTTGAATAATCATACACGAATACACTCCATATTATGGTATACAAAAAGTATCTCCAGATTTTTCGAGTGTATTCTTAAAAGTTACACTTTTTTAGTTTTTGTGGTAGATTCTGGGAACACGCGGTGTGATAAGACACGCAAACTCGTAGTTGAATCTGCCTGACAGCTCACCTAACTGCTCCATTGTGATTGTCTCATCCCCGTCTTTACCGAGCAGAGTAACTGCATCACCTATTTTCACATCGGGTATGTCTGTCACATCAACCATAAACTGATCCATACAGACTCTGCCGCATATAGGCGCCTTTTTTCCTTTTATGAGAACCCATCCCTTGTTTGAAAGCCCTCTTGAATATCCATCACCGTAGCCCACCGGAACTGTAGCTATCCTCATAGGATGCTCTACCGTAAAGGTGCCGCCGTAGCTTATATGTCTGCCCGGCTCAAGCTCCTTTACGTAAGCAACTCTGCTGTGCAGTGACATAACAGGCTTTAATGAGATTTTGCTCTTGTCAACCTCCTCTGACGGCCACAGACCATAGAGTGTGATACCGGCTCTGACCATATCCATATTGCACTCCGGGATTTCTACTATTCCCGCACTGTTTGAGCAGTGCTTGATAGGGATCTCTACTCCTCTTGCCTCAACAAGAGCTATCATACGCTTAAAAAGCTCAAACTGCTCAAAGGCAGGCTCCTTTGACAGCTCATCAGCCCTTGCAAAGTGAGTGAACATTCCCTCTATCATAATATTCGGCAGCTTAGCAATCTGTGCAATAATATCTGCACTTTCCTCAGTCACCTGAAAGCCAATACGGCACATACCGGTATCTATCTTGATATGTATCTTACAGGTCTTATTTTTAGCAACCGCGATACGTGAAAGCTCCTTAGCAGTCTCGTAGGTGCACACTGCCGGACGCACATCATTATCCACTATCTCCTCAAACTGCTCCGGGAAGCTGAGTCCTAAAATAAGTATTGGCTTTTTCCTGCCTGCCGCGATAAGCTGCATTGCCTCGTTGCTTGTGGCAACAGCATAGCCCCACAGATACGGAAGCGGCTCAAGCACCTCTGAAACAGCCTCTGCGCCGTGGCCATAGCCATCAGCCTTTACAACTGCTGCCATCATGGTCCCCGGCTTTAGCTTATTATGCATCGACTCCATATTATATAAAATTGCATCCAGATCTATATCTGCTCTGATTCTGTTAATTGCCATTTTTTTCCACCTTAATCCAAACTTTATCTAATCCATCAATAATATCACTTGCTATCATACCATAAGAGCCGGTATTGTCAAATGCCATATCACCGGCAAGTCCATGAATAAATGCACCGTATGCCGCAGCCTTTTTCGTATCATGCCACTGCACCAGAAGACCTCCCACGATGCCACTTAGCACATCTCCGCTTCCGGCTGTTGCCATACCGCAGTTGCCTGACAGATTGATAAACGCTTCACCATCTGCCGCCGCTATAATTGTGCGAAAATCCTTAAGCACGCAAACAACCTTGTACAAGCTCGCAAACTCTCCTGCCACACCGATGATATCCTCCTGTATATAGGGAATACCATACCCGGTAAGTCTGGACATCTCTCCCAGGTGCGGAGTCACGATGACAGGCATTTTATGCTCTTTAAGCAGTGTCATGTTGTCTGATAATATATTAAGCGCATCCGCATCTATTACAAGAGGTATCTCTGCTGTTTTAAGTACTGTTTCCACAAGCATTTGGGCATTATCAGACTTTGAAAGCCCGGGTCCTATCACCACCGCATCTGCCCAATCAAGCTCTGCCTCAAGTGCTTTAGCTGATGTGATATCAGTACAAAGCAGTGCTTCCGGCAAAGCACATTGGATTATTGAGCGGTTGCACTCAGGCGTCATGATTTTCACCAGTCCTGCACCGCTTTTGTATGCAGCCCTTGCGGAAAGTACTGCGGCACCCGCCATATTGCGGCTTCCGGCTATAATTAACAATTTTCCAAAAGTTCCCTTATTGGAGTGTGCCGGTCTGTTATCAAGCTTCTTTAAGTCAGACTCATCAAGAGCCCTTACGGATGGCGGATTGCCACAAAAGCTGTGGTCATCTATACCTATAGGCACCACCTTGACCCTGCCGCAATAATCACAGCCCGGCCACAGTAGAAGACCTGTCTTCTTATAAGAAAAGGTATATGTGACATCTGCTTTAAAAGCACTTCCCATCACATGTCCTTTATCTGAATCCACTCCCGATGGCACATCAACTGCCACCCTGTAAGCATTTGCCCTGTTAACGGCTGAAATTACATCAGTTAAAGAACCCTCTATGGCTCGCTTAAGCCCAGTGCCAAACAGGGAATCTATTATTACGTCACTTTTTAATATATTCTCGATATCATTGGTCACCGGAAAGCCATAGCTTGCGTATATATTTTTCTGCAGCTCAAAGAGCTCGCTTCCTGCCGCATCTGTGCCAAACGCATAGTACACCATGCATCTGTATCCGGCCTGATTTAGAAGCCTTGCTATCGCGATACCATCCCCGGCATTATTGCCTCTGCCGCATATCACGGCAAACTCCTTTGATTTATCAAAACATGCAACAAGCTCCCGGACAACACCGGCCGCAGCCTGCTCCATCAGCACCACCGAAGGAACCAAAAAGACCTGTGATGTTGTATCGTCCAGAAGCTTCATTTCATTACCTGTAACAATATATTCCAATATCAATTCCCCTTATTCTCATTGTTTGCATTATCAGCCTTTGCATTAGTAGCATTAAAAACCATAGGATCATCATATTCAATATCAAAAAGATTCAAAACCTCAGCGCCAAAAATATCATGAAGGTACGAATAAATTTCCCTGTTGTTGATATCTCTGTTCTGTTTCCTTATTACATTCTTTTTGAGCTCAACTCTTATATTTGCAATCCAGTCGTCAATTTCCTTTGATTCCAGTTTGTTTTTCTCAATTTTTTCACTGAAATAATCCATCGACAAAAGCATCAGTCTGTCATTTACGGTCTTTATATTCTTCTGGATTTCAATAAGCTCTCCCTCGATATTGTCGGCTTTCTCATTAATTTCATCTATAAGCTGCTTATCCTTATCACGCTTTTCATCTCCGTCATCTCCCATGTTAGCAACAATATTAGACATGATTTTTGACTTAAGCTTTTTCAAATTCTTAAGCTCATTGTTGTACTTGCCCTGCAGCTTCAACAGCTCATCCAGCTCTTTTTCCGTGGCTGATATTTCATCAGTCTTACCATGAATAGCAAAAAGTCTGTGCCACTTCTGGTCTAAAACAAGTAAAGGCACCTTTTTCCCTTTTAACGCAGCCTCAAAATCTTTTTTATCATCCATAAGACTCACCCTCTATTTATTTTTGGAATTTTTTACAATATTATAGCTGAGCTGCATAAGGCTGTCAGACAGATGTACACTCTCCACAACCACATCCTTGTCAGGAATCTCAAGGTCCACATGAGCAAAATTCCATATTGCCTTTATGCCAAGTTCCACAAGCTTTGACGCAATGGAGTCAGCCTTTGACTTTGGCATGGTGAGTGCTGCTATATCCACCTTGTGTGTCCTGCAATACTCGCCAAGCTCGCTTAGCATAAGAATCGGAATACCACGCACACTCTTTCCTGAAAGCTCAGGATTCACATCAAAGAGTGCTGTGATTACAAAGCCAAGCTTTTCGAATTTTACATAATTGGCGAGCGCCTGTCCCAGATTACCTGCACCGATGATAATTATTCTATGCTCAGTGTCAAGCCCCATTATCTTTCCGATTTCCTCGTAGAGGAACTGAACATTGTATCCATATCCCTGCTGTCCAAAGCCTCCGAAATTGTTGAGATCCTGTCTGATTTGTGAAGCTGTCACCTTCATTCTGTGGCTCAGATCGTTTGATGAAATACGCTCCACTCCCTCATCCAAAAGCTCTCCGAGATATCTATAGTATCGTGGCAGTCGTCTTATAACCGCCTGTGATATTTCTTTACTCAAGTCTTATTCCTCCAATCATCGGGATGTCATTTCTCTTTTAAAGACAAAAACCCAAGATTAATTATAATTTTTTGAAGGTCATCTGTCAATGTGTTAAGAATTTAACATTCAAAAAATTTATAATTATCCCCGGGTTATATCATATTCCAAGGCTAAAAGCCAAAATTCAGATTAAATTGTCTTCTCAAGCTCTTCCCTGATTGCCTTGATAAAGCCTTCGCTGTTTAAAACAGTTGGGTTTTCAATTGTTGTGATGAGTGCGAGATCCTTTGTCATCTTTCCGCTCTCAATAGTCTTTATGCAGGCTGCCTCGAGCTTGTCTGCAAACTCTGAAAGTGCAGGAAGCTTGTCAAGCTCTCCTCTCTTTCTGAGTGCTCCTGTCCATGCAAATATAGTAGCTACAGAGTTTGTTGATGTCTCCTCACCCTTTAAATGCTTGTAGTAGTGTCTCTGTACTGTTCCATGTGCTGCCTCATACTCATAGTATCCGTGAGGTGATACAAGCACTGATGTCATCATGGCAAGTGAGCCGAATGCAGATGAGATCATATCGCTCATTACATCTCCATCATAGTTCTTGCATGCCCAGATAAATCCACCCTCAGATTTCATTACTCTGGCAACGGCATCATCGATAAGCGTATAGAAATATGTAATTCCTGCCTTCTCAAAAGCTTCCTTGTACTGTGCATCAAAGATTTCCTGGAAGATATCCTTGAAGGTGTGGTCATACTTCTTTGAAATGGTATCCTTTGTGGCAAACCATAAATCCTGCTTTGTATCAAGCGCATACTTAAAGCAGCTATGTGCAAAGCTCTCAATTGAATCATCCAAGTTATGCTGTCCCTGAATAACTCCTGTGCCCTTAAACTCATGGATTAATTCTCTTGTCTCGGTTCCGTCTTCTGCTGTAAATACAAGCTCTGCCTTTCCCGGGCCTGCTACCTTCATCTCTGTTGCCTTGTATACATCACCGTATGCATGACGAGCGATTGTGATTGGTTTAACCCATGTCTTTACGTTTGGCTCTATGCCCTTTACAACGATTGGAGCCCTGAATACTGTTCCGTCAAGCATGGCTCTTATTGTGCCGTTAGGGCTCTTCCACATCTCCTTTAAATTGTACTCTGTCATTCTGGCTGCGTTTGGTGTGATTGTCGCACATTTTACTGCTACACCGTATTTCATGGTTGCCTTTGCTGATTCAACGGTCACCTGATCATCTGTACGATTTCGCTCCTCTAAGCCCAGATCATAATACTCTGTCTTTAAATCGATAAAAGGTGTTAAAAGCTCATCCTTTATCATCTGCCAGAGGATTCTGGTCATCTCGTCTCCGTCCATCTCTACAAGGGGTGTTGTCATCGTAATCTTGCTCATTCTTAAATCTCCTTTACTTAATAAGGTTCTCCCAACCAAGGTGTTCCATATTTTCCTTTGAATTGTTTATATGCTCTCTGGCGCATTTTTCTGCCAGCAGTGCGTCATGATTCTTAATCGCCTCGCATATCTGTTTATGCTCGTGAGTGGAGTTTTTGGCTCTCTTTGTCTCGCCGAGTGTCACCTTTCTCACTCTGCCGACATACTCATGATAGTCCTTTAATACCCTCATAAGCTCCTTGCTTCCACCGGCCTCATACAATAGCTCATGAAACCTATTGTCCAGCTCAAGAAGCTGCTTTGCATTGCCCTTTTTCTCGTGAAACTCCGTGAGATAAATATTCTCCTCCATAGCCGCCATAAGCTCATCCGATATCCTCGTTGCAGCCCATCTGGCACAAAGTCCCTCAAGCAGAGCCCTTATCTCATATATATCCCTGATATCATCCGTGGAAACACCCTCCACGAATGCTCCCTTATTTGGGATAATAGATACAAGGCCTTCAAGCTCAAGCTGTCGCAGTGCCTCCCTCACGGGAGTCCTGCTCACTCCAAGCTCATCACCGATATTCTTTTCCTTAAGCTCATCGCCCTTTGCAAATGTTCCTGCAAGTATACCATCCCTGATATGATTGTATACTCTGGCACTCAGGCTGTAATTATCATGTGACATGTACTAATCCACCTCACTATAATACTATATTAAGCTTTTTACAGCAATCAGTAATTTGAACTACAAGCTCATTATCTGTGATGGTAGTCACACGGCCCTCGTCGTACTGCTCATCTACCCATTCCTTTATCATGGTCACAAGCTTTGAGTTCTTATCTACCTTTCTGTCATCAGGCAGGCGGTAGTAGGTGTTTATCCACAGCGCTATTCCTGCAAGTCCTGATGTATTGGACACAGCTACAAGAGGTGGTCTGTTTAAGAATTTACCTGTATCGAATATGTTGTAAATCTCCTCATTTTTGAGAAGTCCGTCAGCATGGATTCCGGCTCTCGTCACATTAAAGTTTCTGCCGACAAACGGTGTACGGCTCGGCTGCACGTATCCAAGCTCCTTCTCAAAGTACTCTGAGAGCTCTGTAATAACCGTTGTATCCATGCCATCGAGTGTACCCTTAAGCTGTGCATACTCAAATACCATAGCCTCAAGCGGTGTGTTTCCGGTTCTCTCTCCGATACCAAACAGTGAACAGTTGACGCCGCTTGCTCCGTAGAGCCATGCCGTAGTCGAATTATTTACTGCCTTGTAAAAGTCATTGTGTCCATGCCACTCAATCTGTGATGAAGGCACACCTGCATGTGTGTTAAGTCCGTATATGATTCCCGGCACACTTCGAGGTATAACTGCTCCCGGGAAGTTTACTCCATATCCCATTGTATCACAGGCACGCACCTTAATCGGAATCTTGTACTCCTCCTGCAGCTTCATGAGCTCAACACAGAAAGGAATAACAAAGCCATATATATCTGAACGTGTGATATCCTCCAAATGGCACCTAGGGCTTATGCCGGTCTCAAGACACTCCCTGATGACTGACAGATACATATTCATGACCTCGCGTCTGGTCATCTTCATCTTGTAGAAAATATGATAATCCGAACAGCTTACAAGTATACCGGTCTCCTTTAAGCCTATATCCTTTACCAGCTCAAAATCCTTCTTGCTGGCACGAATCCACGATGTAACCTCAGGGAACTTATAGCCTCTCTCGAGACACTTGTAAACAGCGTCCCTGTCCTTTTTGCTGTAGAGGAAAAACTCGCTCTGTCTGATTATTCCCTTAGGGCCACCAAGCTTATGTAAATAATCATAAATGGTAACAATCTGCTCCGTCGTGTACGGTGCTCTCGACTGCTGGCCATCTCTGAATGTAGTATCTGTAATCCAGATGTCCTCCGGCATATTGTGAGGCACTATTCTGTCATTGAATGCTATCTTAGGAACTTCTGAATAAGGAAAGAGATTTCTAAAAGTATTCGGCTCATCTACATCCACGAGCTGGTAAAAATGCTCTTCAAGCTGCAGTAAATTTGTTTTTTCGTTCATCAAAACTTCTCTCATCTTCACATCTCCTGTGCTTAGTTTTATCTTTTGAATAATTGTATACAATTATACTTTTTGTGTCAATAAAAAAATTTAAATCTTAGTGTAACACTTTGTTATGTCTATCATAACCTAGAGTGTAAATAAATTTTATTGGAGGTCACTTATGAGTGATTTAGCAGCAACAAACTGTTCATGCAGCAATACAGATAACGGATGCGGATGTTCTTCGATCTTATGGATTATCCTGTTACTGTGCTGCTGTTGTGGAAATGGTAACGGAGGCTCTTTCTTCGGAGGAAACGACTGTGGAAGTGGCAATAACAGCTGTATCTGGGCTATCATCTTACTTTTCTGCTGTGGTGGCTTTGGCTGTGGCGGCAGCAGCAATAACGGCTGCGGATGTGGCTGCGGCTGCTGATTTACATTTTTACTGCGGGTCTTTTCGGCCCGCAGCTTTTTACGATTTTTCAGTATTCTTTTTTTGCCTGCGCTGCTCTTTTTCTTTGAGCTTTTCAAGGACTTTACATTCGCCCTTCACCCTGTGCTTTTTGATGCATTCTTCATCTATCTCGTATACGTCGTGACCATCTATGATAAGCATATATCTTTTTTTAATAATATATGCTGTAAACATGCATAATGTGAATCATGTGACATATTATATAGAAATATATTTTAAAGGATTTTTATGGACGAGAACAGCCTGTTTACACCATTCGATGAAATAACCCAGACAAGGGAGCTTCAGATGCTTAAAACCATAATTCCATATATGCCGCATGACTCACAAAAGCAGATGACTCTTATGGTTCACTACATATCACTTATGAATTCAATGAGAATGATAGACTCAGCACCTGCACTGTCTGTTGCGGAGACTGAAAGTATGTCAGACAGAAGACTATCCATGCTCAATGCCTTAAAGAAATACTGCAGCAAAAGTGAACAGGATACGATAGACAATCTATTAAATATTTTTTCAGTTTTGGACAATAGGGAGATTTATGACAAAGCAGGAATTTTTAAATAATTTTGCACAAAAGGAAAAACCAAAGGACACAACAAGTGCCATGCCGTTTCTCATGGAAAGTATTAAGGAGGCAAAGCGTAACGGCATAGAATTTACCAAAGAAGAGGTCTATTCCATGTGCACTGAGCTAAGCAAAAACCTGCCTGAGAAAAACCGCAGGCAGGTTGAAAAGCTTTTAAAAATGCTATAATTAATTTTTAAACGAATCTGTATTTATGCGAAGTATCTTGTCTATCGGTGCAGGCGAGTTTCCCTTGCCATCCGTGCCCTCAAGGTACTTCTCCCCCGCAGATTCAAAAATGACATACAATCTTTTATCCACACTGTCAAGCTCCTCTGAGCCCGGCGGCATCTCTATTGTGATGTCGGGGCTGTTAGGCCTTGACGACAGAGCTATGAGTGATTTGTAGCACTTGATATACGATGACTCATTTCTGCCATAGGAGGTGCTCAGATATACCTTTCCTGAGGCATCAAATGTAACGCCCTGTACTCTGGCAGGTATCGTATATGTGCTCAGGCTTGTGAGCCTGTCGTCCTTTTTGTCATAATAATATGCTACCATCTTTGACTTAAAAAGGATATTATGAGTGGCTATCCACAGCCTGCCTCCATAGTATGTGATGCACGACGGCTTGTTTCCCACATCAAACACATCTACCACACCTGTCGCATCGATGACCTGCTTGGAATTCGCAGTGGCCATTAGAGAGATAAAATCATACGAGATGCGCTCCACAGTTGTGTCGTAGGAATTGCACACCCATACATTTTCCCCGTCAAAGGCAATTCCTCCCAGGTGGCTGTTTGCATCCATGCCAAGTGTTACGAGGTACTCTCCGTCCTCTCTGTCAAATACCATAAGCTCCCCGAGTGAGCCCTTGTCATCAGAATAGCTCGTGATAAGCACGTATTCATCCGTGATACAAATTCCCTGAGGACACTGTGCCTCACTGAAAATATAATTATTGAGAAAATCATTTTCCTTCGTCTCCGGCATGCCCGGAATATCTATTTCATCTATAAAATCGTAATCGCAATCCTTAAGCGCCAGTGTATGCGCTTTTTTATTACTCCTGTAATTGTAATGCTCTACGCTGTATTCATTGTTAATCGTCCTGACCCATTTGGCATATACCACATATCCATTTGCTTTTTCGTAGGTCAGAACATCCGCCTTTTTTGAAAAATGCTCATCCAGATACCAGCCATCAAATTTATAACCGTATTTGTGTGGTTCTCTTAGTCCCATGAATTTCTGCTTTGGCGTGATGTATCCATAATTATTGATATTGTTTGCCGCACCGCCCAGATTATAGTAAATATATGAAACACCATCACTTTCCGACATATTGTCAACCAATGTATTTAGTGATGGCCCGGAAGCAAAAGAGGCAGCTTCTGCCTCTTTTATCTCCGATGCAAACACATGAGTATTGGTAAAAATCAATGTAAGTAATATAATTAATGCTATTCTACTCTTCAACTTCAACAAGCTTGCTTGCCCTTTCTTCTATCTGTTTTGCAGCCACATCATCCGGTGCCTGCTCATATCTGGCAAACTCATATGAGAATGTGCCGCTTCCGCTCGTCATTGAGCGAAGTGTGGCATTGTATCCATAAAGCTCCAGATAAGGAATATCCGCAACTATCTCCTGATATCCATTGTCTGTCGGATTCATGCCCATCACTCGCGCACGTCTCTTGTTAAGCTCACCCATCACATCACCTGTATAGCCCTCAGGCACCACTACCTTAAGAGTGGCAATCGGCTCAAGAAGCACCGGCTTTGCCTCCATAATGCCCTTTTTAAAGGCCTGCTGTGTTGCCACCTTAAAGGCCATCTCAGATGAATCAACCGGATGATAAGAGCCGTCATACAGCACAGCCTTTATACCCGTCACAGGATAGGCTGCAAGAGGTCCCTTTTTCACGGACTCTGCAATACCCTTTTCAACAGCCGGGAAGAAGTTCTTCGGTACAGCTCCTCCTACGACCGTCTGCTCAAATACATATGGCGTATCCATATCACCTGACGGCTCAAAGGTCATCTTGACATGTCCGTACTGTCCGTGTCCGCCCGACTGCTTCTTGTACTTATACTCTACGTCAGATTTTTTCCTTATAGTCTCCTTAAAGGCTACCTTTGGACGCATAAGCTCTATCTCCACCTTGTACTTTTCAAGAAGCTCACTTGCCACTACCTCAAGCTGCATATCACCGATACCATATAGTACAGTCTGTCCATTTTCACTGTCATTTACACTGTTTAATGTCAGATCCTCCATTAACAGTTTCTGTAAAGACTGGGAAATCTTGTCCTCATCGCCCTTTTTCTTTGCCTTGTAGCGCATTGCCACATACGGCTTTGATATACTTGTTCTAAGATATGTAACAGGCATATTTCTGGTGGAAAGCGAATCGGTCGTAAGAGTCTTTGCAAGCTTTGCAAGCGCTCCGATATCACCTGCATGAAGCTCCCTCACTTCCTCCACCTTACTGCCTCTCATCACATAGAGCTTACCGATTTTTTCATCGCAGTCCCTGTGATAATTGTAAAGCACATCATCTGTCTTTAGTACGCCCGAATTAACCTTGATCAGTGAATATTTACCGATGTACGGGTCAACTATAGACTTGAACACATAGGCGCTCTTTGATTTTGCAAAATCATAATCAGCATTATACACCTCATTTGTCTTGGTGTTAATACCGGTACAGCTTCTCTTCTCAGGACTTGGCAGGTATTTCACAATATCAGCCATAAGTGTATACATGCCTCTTGCGAGAATATTTGAGCCCATGAGCACCGGTACAATAGAGCCCTCAAGCACGTTTGCACGAAGCGCAGCCCTGATTTCATCATCAGAAAACTCCTCTCCGCCGAAATATCTGTCCATGAACTCCTCACTTGTCTCAGCTACAGCTTCAACTAAAGCCTCACGACATATTCCCAGGTTCTCCTTTGAGTACTCAGGCACATCAAACTTATCCACGCCTCCGCTTTCATTCCATCTCTTTGCCCTCTGCTGGATGACATTGACATAGCCCACAAACTTCTCATTCTCTCTGATTGGCAGATGGAATGGAGCTATTTTCTTGCCGTAAAGCTCCTGCAGCTTTAATACCACATCTTTGAAGCTTGCATTGTCGATATCCATGTCCGTCACGAAAATCATCCTCGGCAGCTTGTATTTCTCGCATATCTCCCATGCTCTTTTTGTGCCTGTCTGTATGCCTGCCTTGCCTGAAACCACGATGATTGCAGCATCTGCAGCCGATACAGCTTCTTCAACCTCTCCCACAAAATCAAAAAAACCAGGAGTATCGAGAATATTTATTTTGACATTATCCCACTCTATCGGTACAACCGATGTATGTATAGAGAACTGACGCTTTATCTCTTCTTTGTCAAAATCGCTGATAGTGCTGCCATCCGCTACAGTGCCCATTCTGGTGGTCTGTCCTGCCAGATATGCCATAGCTTCCACGAGTGATGTCTTGCCACAGCCGCTATGGCCTAAAAGCACGACGTTTCGAATCTTCTCAGTAGTGTAAACATTCATTTCAAGTACCTCCCTGACATTATTATAGTATGTAAACATTGTACTAATATTTTATATAATTTACAACACTTTTATGCAATCTGACGATTATTTTTTATTATTATGATTAAAGGGTCAAAAGGTATCATCGATGCATGCTTGCATGCAATTCGATGTATACCTTAGTGACCCGCACTACACCGAGAAAGTAGCAATTTGCTGCGGGGACGCAGGAAATTAGCGGATTTCGAGGTGTAGTCAGATTACGGGAATGCGTAGCATGTAGTAATCTGATTAATCATAAATGAGGGGCAAAATACCTTTTGACCCTCATATCATTATTATATTGTAACAAATATGCCAACAATTTATTGCTTTATAGTGTTAAATTGGATATAATGTATATTAAGATAAAAAGAAATGGGAGATACACATAAATGCATTTTGATAAAGTTGGCTTTATAGGGCTCGGTCTGATTGGCGGCTCGATAGCCAGAAAAATGAAAGAAAATAATCCAAAGGTCTCAATTATCGCAACAGCCGGGCATCAACAGACCATAGAGGATGCCTTTGGGCTTGGCCTGATAGATAATAATGAGCTTTTAGAGCTTAACTCTTTTAAAAACTGCGACGTAATCTTTCTGTGTGCACCGGTAAACAAAAATATCGAATACCTCACACAGCTTAAGGATATCATAAAGGATGACTGTATCATCACAGATGTAGGCAGCACCAAAACCCAGATTCACGAAAAGGTTATAGAGCTTGGCCTTGAGCGCAATTTCATTGGCGGGCATCCTATGACCGGCTCTGAAAAAACAGGCATACTCAATTCAGACAAGCAGCTTTTGGAGAACGCCTACTATATTATCACTCCTACTGCAGCAACTACTGAAGAAAATCAGAATGATTTCAAACAGTTTGTACTTTCACTGGGCTCGATAGCTCTCATTTTAGACTACAGGGAGCACGATCATGCTACCGCAGCCATCAGCCACCTGCCACATATGATTGCATACTCTCTTGTCAATCTGATTGAACATATTGATTCCGAAAAAGAGACCATGAAAACTATCGCTGCCGGAGGCTTCCGCGATGTGACACGTATCGCCGCAAGCTCCCCTGTCATGTGGGAAAACATATGTGAGTCCAACAAAACACAGCTGCTCTCACTCATGGACCAGTATGAAGCCAATTTCCATAAGCTTCGCGAAATAATTGCAGAGGGCAGTTCTCAAAAGATGATTGATTATTTCCAGGATTCAAAGAATTACAGGGATTCACTCACACTGCCCGGTGCCAAAATCCGCAAGGATTTCCACGAGGTATTTGTCGATATCGCCGATGAGGCAGGCGGTATTGCAGTGCTTGCAAGCCTTTTAGCCTTCAACGGCATCAGCATCAAGAATATCGGCATCATAAACAACCGTGAGTTTGAGGAGGGTGTACTGCGCATAGAGTTCTATGACGAAGATGCTCTTGAATCGGCTATCAGCGTACTTAAAGAAAGAAACTATACTATTCACCGCAGATGATTTATCCTGTTATATGGCTTTAATCCAAAAACAAAGAGCCGTAAAGCGAAGTAATTTCGTTTTACGGCTCTTTTTGGTATTAATATACGCTCTCCTCAAGTACCTCATAGAAATTCTCAAAGGTCTTGCGGCAGCAATAAGGGTCTATTATCTCAACACCCTCTGCCTTAAGCCCCGGCAAAGTAAAAGACATGGCTACGCGATGATCGTCATACGTTTTAATTTTACAAGGCTTAATACATTCTGCCGGATAAATCCTTAAGCCATTTTCAATTTCTTCAACCCTCACACCTAATTCCGTCAGGTTTTCCTCGATGGCATTTATCCTGTCACACTCCTGCAGACGGATATGCGAAATGCCTTCTATCCCTACAGGTGCATTTGCAAACGGTGCAATCGCAGCAAGTGTCAGCGCCTGATCTGAGAATGTTGACAAATCCCAGCTTCCGCCATGTATATGAGCATTCTTTGGTGGCATACACACTATGCCGTCTGCCTCGTCGGAAATTGTGCAGCCCATATCCGCAAGCACATCAAGAAATGCCACATCTCCCTGCAAGCTGTTTTGGTGCACCCCCATCACCTTTGACTTAACATGTAAAAGCGGGCTCATTGCATAAAAATAGCATGCAGCCGACACATCCGGCTCTATATCATAGTCTAAGCTTTCATACGCCGCTTTCTTAGGGATAATAAAGCTGTTATTCTTTTTGTCCTGCATCACATCGAGCCCAAACTGCTTCATCATAAGACGCGTCATCTCAACATATGCCATACCATGCGTTCCTGTGACATTAATCGTAAAGTTCTTTTCCATCACTATAGCCGAGATAAGAAGGGCACTCAAAAACTGGCTGCTCTTGTCTACGTTTATATCAACATTATCAGCATACTCCCCTGTATTTCCGATGGTAAAAGGAAAATGATATTCGTTCTCATCATACTCAATATGGGCTCCCAGCTTTTCAAGCGATACAAGCAGATCCTTCATAGGACGCTTCTTCATCTGCTCAGAGGACACTATATGGTATCTGCCCTTTGACAGTCCAAGAAGAGCTGTAAGAAAACGTGCAGCGGTACCTGCACTTCCCACATCTATCTCAGCTTCATTCTTTGGTATCCTGCCTCCAAAGCCTGTTATTGTTATTTCTCTTTTATCCTCATCCACCAAAACCGGAAATCCCAGACGAATCAGTGCATCTATAAAATGTCTCGAATCATCACTAAAAAGACACCCTTTTAAAACGCTGCGCCCGCTTGCGAGTGCAGCGATTAAAAGGGCCCTGTTTGTGATACTCTTTGAGCCAGGTACACTGGTTACTATATCATGTGGATGATTTACTTTTTTTACTTTATAAATCATTGAAAATCTGATAAATATCAATCTTGAGTGCATCAGTGTCTGTCATACCGATAAACACGGCACCATAGTGATATACTCCTTCTTCACTGTCTGTTCTTCGTACAATCTCGATAACCGCATCCACAACCTCCTTGGTCCAAATTTGGATCCTGGTGTCATAATATGTATGTATATCAAGAGGTACCTTTGCATTAAATCCGATACCGCTTTTGGAAATATCTGTGACATCCACATGACAATACTTAAGTGTTGTCACTCCGTCCTCATCCAGCCGCTCTAACTGTACCGATACATCAATGTCAAGTCTTTTATGTCTTCTCTTTTCTTCCATGCACTTTACCCCATCTACTATATTATTGACTAAGGGAACAAATTACCCTCAAACAACATATTAGTATATATGACTGATTTTTACAAGTAAAATTTATTCAGCTGCCTCATCGTCCATATGCATATCGTTTGTTATAAACATCGCATCACCAAAGCTGAAAAACCTGTATCTTTCCTCTACAGCCTCTTTGTATGCATTGAGGACATGCTCTCTGCCTGCTAATGCTGACACAAGCATGACAAGTGTAGACTGTGGCAGATGGAAATTTGTAATCAGACAGTCAATCACCTTAAAGCTGTATCCCGGATAAATAAAGATATCAGTCCATCCGCTGCACTCTTTTAACATGCCGTTTTCATCGGATGCTGCCTCTAAGGTACGAGTGCTTGTAGTGCCGACAGATATTATTCTGCCGCCATTTTTCTTTGCATTATTAATCTTGTCTGCAGCCTCCTGTGACACCATGTAAAACTCAGAATGCATATGGTGATCAAGCACATTATCCACCTTTACCGGTCTAAACGTGCCAAGCCCCACATGTAAAGTCACCTCTGCAATATCTACCCCCTTATCCTTTACCTGCTGTAAAAGCTCCTTTGTGAAATGCAGTCCTGCCGTAGGCGCAGCGGCCGAGCCGTCATACTTTGCATATACTGTCTGGTAGCGGTTCTTGTCCTTTAGCTGATGTGTGATATACGGAGGCAGCGGCATCTGTCCGAGCTTATCAAGTATCTCCTCAAAAATACCCTCATAGCTGAACTGAATCAGCCTGTTTCCATCATCAACCACATCTATTACTTCACCGGTTAAAAGTCCGTCACCGAATATAATCTTTGTGCCCGGCTTTGCCTTTTTACCCGGCTTTACAAGAGTCTCCCATACGTCATTTTGTCTGCGCTTTAGAAGAAGTATCTCTATCTTTGCCATAGTTCCTTCCTTCACGCCAAACAGACGCGCAGGAATGACCTTTGTATTGTTGAGCACAAGGCAGTCTCCCGGTCTTAAATATTTAACAATCTCCTTGAACACATGATGACTGACTTCTCCTGTCTTCTTGTCAAGCACCATGAGTCTTGAGCTGGAGCGGTCCTCCAGAGGATCCTGTGCTATCAGTTCCTCCGGAAGATCATAATCAAAATCTTTTACGTCCATAATTTTCCTATTCCTAACACTATACTAACGTCTAACCACGAAGTGTGATACCTGCAGTCTCTTTAAGATGAGCAAGTATATCCTTTACAAAGCCCTCGACCTTCTTAGTCTTAAGCTCCTCATCCTTTGGTGTAAATACTACACTGTACGCCATGCTCTTCTTATTCGGAGGAAGCTGTACACCCTCGTAAACATCAAACAGTGTAACATCTGAGACATAATCACAGGCTTCCCTGATACCGTTTTCAATCTGCTCACATGTGATATCCTTGTCCACAACAAAAGCAAAATCTCTCTTCTCATCATCAAATTTTGAGATTGGAGTAAATACTCTGTCCTTTCCATACCACTGTGAAAGAACTCTTAAATCAAGCTCCATTACATATGCCGGTACTCTCATATCAAGCTCATCGCATATCTCATATCTTACCTGACCGAGATATCCGATTTTTTGTCCGTCACAGAATACCTCTGCTGTCTGATACGGATGAAGGAATGGCTTTTGAGCCGGCTTGTATGTAAACTTCACATCAAGCGCATCTGCTACAGTCTCAGCCAGTCCCTTTATAGTAAAGAACGATTCATCCTCACCGAATACTCCTGCGCAAAGTGTCTCTCTCTCATCCGGATACTCTGTAAGCGGAAGCTCCTTTGCGATAAAGATATTTCCCAGCTCAAAGATTCTTCCCTCCAGGATACCCTTCTTCTGGTTTCTTGCTATGGCATAAAGCATCTCAGAAGCAAGTGTTGTTCTCATAAGCGAGAGGTCAACATTGATTGGGTTTATAAGCCTGATAGCATGTCTTTCAGGTGCATCCTCCGGGAATCTGAGCAAATCAAGATCAGCAGGTGAGAAGAATGAGTAATGTATTCCCTCATACGCGCCTGCTGCACAGAGCACCTCTTTTATCTTGCGCTCTGTCTGCTGTCTAAGGTTGAGTCCTCCGAGTGTAACCTGTGCCGTAGGCATGAATGCAGGAATGACATGATCATAGCCATACATACGGATAACCTCCTCGGCCACATCCGGATAATCCTCCATATCCTCACGATATGCAGGAATCATGAGTGTCAGCTCATCACCGCTTACAACCGGTGCAAAGCCTAAATTTGTGAGTATTCTCACGATATCCTCTGTAGGTACCTCTATTCCAAGCACACCATTAACCTTTGCAATAGAAACCTTCATCTCTTTTGGCTCAAGTGAATTTCCTGTAGTCACCTCAACGTGAGTTGAAGAAACCTTACCACAGCCAAGCTCCTCCATCAGGTGAAGCGCTCTCTTCATAGCCATGGCTGTTGTGTACTCGTTTACACCCTTTGAGTAAAGCGCACTCGAATCAGATGACTGTCCCAACGCACGTGAGCTCTTTCTGATATTATCTCTTGCAAATTTTGCAGACTCAAACATCACCTCTGTGGTTCCGTCGTTAATCTCAGAGTTTAAGCCGCCCATGATACCGGCGAGCGCAACTGGCTTCTTTCCATCACAGATAACGAGGTTATTGCTGTTTAACTCAAATTCCTTCTCATCAAGTGTGACAATTTTCTCTCCATCGTTTGCACGTCTTACTACAATCTCATCTCCCTCAAGGTATGAATAATCAAAGGCATGCATTGGCTGTCCGAGCTCTTTTAAAATAAAGTTAGTGATGTCTACCACATTTGAGATAGAGCCTATTCCAACAAGCGCAAGACGCTTTCTCATCCATGCCGGTGACTCAGAGATTTTTACATCATGCACATAGCGAGCTGTGTAGCGAGGGCAGATATCCTGTGCCAGGACAGATACCTTGAAATTTTCCTTCTTCACATCATCAGCAGTATAGTCAAGTGCAGGCTCCTTAAGCTCTTTTCCCAAAACAGCAGCAACCTCTCTTGCCATGCCATATATACACTGGCAGTCAGGTCTGTTTGCTGTGATTGCAATATCAAAAATCCAGTCATCAAGGCCGAGGATAGGTTTTACATCATCTCCCGCCTTAGCATCCCCAGGTAAAACCAAAAGTCCGTTGTAGCCTGCACCCGGATAGAGGTCCTCATTTAAGCCAAGCTCTACGCCTGAACATAACATTCCATATGAATCATATCCACGCAGCTTGCCCTGCTTTATCTCCATCACGCCCTCTATTGTAACGTGATCCTTTGCTGTGGCATATACTGTTGCGCCGATAAGTGCAAGAGGATATTTGCCCCCTGCCTTTACATTGTCCGCTCCACAGCAGATCTGGAATGTGCCATGTGCTCCGGCATTTACCTGACACAGGCTTAGGTGTGTCTCAGGAATCGGCTCACATTTTTCTACAAGGCCGACTACTACTTTTGAGATATCCTTTCCCACCTCATATGATTCCTCAACCTCGAAACCACATGAGAATAATTTTTCCTCTAACTCCTTTGGTGTTACATCTATATCTACATAATCTTTTAACCAGCTAAGTGGTGTTAACATAATTTTTGCCTCCTGTTATATATTCAAGAAATGAATCTAGTTGTCATCAATCTGGTCTAATACCCTAAGGTCTGACTCGAATAAAAGCTTGATGTTGTTAATTCCGTATTTGAGCATTGCAATACGCTCAAGACCGATACCAAATGCAAAACCACTATACTCATTTGTGTCTATGCCACAGCCCTCAAGCACCTTTTTATTTACTACGCCTGCACCAAGCACCTCAATCCAGCCTGTGCCCTTGCATAAAGAGCAGCCCTTGCCGTGGCACTGAAAGCAGCTTACATCAACCTCTACAGACGGCTCTGTAAATGGGAAGTATGAAGGACGAAGACGTGTTGTGACATTCTTTCCAAACATCTTCTTTACAAGCTGGTCAAGCATACCCTTTAAATCGCACAGTGTGATGCCCTTATCTACCACAAGTCCCTCCATCTGTGTGAACATAGGAGAATGTGTCGCATCATCATCCGAACGGAAAACCTTACCCGGTGAAACAACCTTGATAGGCGGCTTCTTTGCTTCCATTACATGAATCTGTCCTGCTGAGGTCTGTGTACGAAGTAAGAACTCAGGTGATAAGTAGAATGTATCCTGCATATCACGCGCCGGATGATCCTTTGGAGTATTTAAAGCTGTAAAATTATAGTAATCATTCTCGATTTCTGTTCCCTCGTAAACCTCAAAGCCCATAGATGTGAAAATCTCCGAGAGCTGGTCCTTTACCTGTGTTACAGGATGAAGATTACCCTTTTTGCTTCTCTTTGCAGGCATAGTGACATCTATTTTCTCACTCTCATACTTGCGCTTGAGTGCCTCTGCCTCAAATTTCTTAACCTTCTCATCAAGAAGCTTCTCAACTGCCTCACGTGTCTCATTGACCCACTGGCCTACCTTTGGTCTCTCATCAGGAGCAACATCCTTCATGCCCTTTAAGACTGCTGTGAGCTCACCCTTCTTTCCAAGAATTGCAGCACGCACATCATTTAATTTTTCAAGGCCGTCAGCCTTATCAATTTCAGCAAGTGCTTTTTCTCTGATCTGTTGAATTTTGTCTCTCATCGAATTTCACCTCATAATATTTTTCTTAATTTGCATAAACTCGTAACTTCAAGCTTGAATTCGCCGTTTATGCGATAAAAAACGCCCCTGCATGGCTATTAAACCATGCAGGGACGAAAATTCCGCGATACCACCCTGATTTCCATTGAAGAAATATCCAATGGACTCTCATTGATATGTGTAACGTACATAACACGTCATGAACTACTGTGCTTCATCCATGCAGCTTCAGTGTGAACTTCAATCAATAGCCTTTTTGTAAGACTGCTTTCAGCCGATGACAATCTCTCTCTGGTCAAAGTACTATAATCTACTATGCACCTTCATTGCTTTTATTATATATAGCTGCGACATATATATCGCAAATGCTTATTTCTTAATAACACATAAGTCATTTTAGCACAATCTCTATATTTTGCAAGTAGAAAATTTTATATTTGATTTATATTTTATTTCTAAGCCCCTTAGGATAATGGTTTTTAACCTGTGTACCATTCACCTTGCCCCAGCCGGCCGTGTATCCGTCCACACATACAAGTGCCCAGCCCTTTTTGCATTCAGCCGCCTGCTCATCAGATAACATAACTGACTGACCATTGAAAAAGCCGATAGTCTGCGGATCATCACAGGTAAGCTTTACTACGTTTTTAGCATCATTTAGCTTAAGTGCAAGTGCCAGCGAATGCGACGGCTCAAAGCGCTGTTTTTTAAACTCTCCTATATGAAGCCCTGCTCGCTGCACCTTAAGACCCTTAATATCAACTTCCATATCAGGCAGCCTGTAGAGCTGCTCCCCAAACATGACAAGCCTTGAGTTTTTTATCCATGCCGCCATATCCTCTGATATGGTCTCATCAAGAAACTCTGAGAGAAGCTTCATATTTTCTTTTGTGAGAGCCGGCTTTGTTTCATTTTTCCTGTTCTTACTATTTTTGTTCTTTTTGGTTTTCCTGTCAGCTTTAAGGTCTGTGTCCTCTACTTTATTACAGCTATCTTCGCATACGTCATAACCCGCATCAAACTCATTAACACTGCCTCTTCTCACAAGCTTTGCCACAAAATGTCCCTCTCCGTCCACCTTATGCGGCCAGAAGCGCTCCATTTCTTCAAGTGTAAAATCAGGATGTCTCTCCAAAAAACACTCAATTACATCCTCATTTTCTTCCTTCGAGAAGGTGCAGGTACTGTATACTATCACGCCTCCCGGCTTAAGCATCACCGCAGCATTATCCAGTATTTCCTTCTGCCTTGCCGCACAGATTGCCACATTTTCCATGCTCCACTGCTCTATTGCCTCAGGCAGTTTTCGAAACATTCCCTCTCCTGAGCAAGGTGCATCCACCTGTATAGCATTAAAAAAGCCTGGGAAATGTGAAGCAAGCACAAAGCTGTCCTCATTTGTCACAATCGCATTTTTGATTCCCATACGCTCTATATTCTGCGACAAAATCCGGCTTCTTTGTGTGTTAATCTCATTTGATACCAAAAGTCCGCTGTCTCCTAAATATGTGGCAAGCTGTGTGCTCTTTCCACCGGGTGCCGCACACAGGTCAAGCACTCTCATACCCGGCTTTGGAGCTAAAAGTGCAGCCGCCGACATGGCACTTGGCTCCTGTATGTAGTAAAGCCCCATCTCGTGATACGGATGCTTTCCCGGACGCACATTCTCATCAAAGTAATATGCCTCATCTGCCCACGAAACCCTTTTATCTGAAGAAATTCCAAGTACCTTCAATATCCGTATTATTTCTTCAGGGCTTTGCACCTTTAAGGTATTGAATCTGAGCGCCTGAAATCTTTTATTGTCATAGCTGTATAAGAAATCATCCCACTCATCACCCAGAAAGGCCTTCATCTTTTTTTCAAACTCTATCGGTAAATTCATTGTCAAATCCTCTTGTTTTCTTACGAAATAATTACAATGTATCTTACTATCACACACATAGTCATGTATCTAAGCACTTCGATATTACCACATTTCTACTATCCATGCTATCAATTTTTTTAAACGTAAAAATTCACCTTTAAATCGGCTATAGTGGCTGCTAAATATAATAAAATCCCGAAAGTTATAATAATTGAGACATATCACTGCTCACTGCGCACACTGCTTATATCCACCACTGTCACATCCTTATAATAATACCCGATTATATCCTTATAGCCGCTTCCTGCCTTTGCCAGCTTGTCTGCCCCATACTGGCTGAAGCCTATTCCATGGCCAAAGCCTCCGCCGGACAGTGTATAGTGACCATTTGCACCGGCACTCACACTAAAGCAGGCGCTTGGTATCATCGACATATTCTCCCTCACAGAGCCATCGTTTAATGTAACTTTTTTCTGATAATGCCCTAACGCCTTTCTTATATCATTCTCCGCCGTAAAGGTCTGCGATTTGTTTCCATAATTTATTGTGAGCGAAAGTACATACCCAGCATCCGACGTCTTATCGACAGAAATACCTGTTGCTGTGCCATACTGAGGATCATTGTATGCCGATAAATCAAGCTCCGAGGTCCATCTGTAGTATGGCGAATTGTCATCCACCGACTCCACCTTGTGTATGAAATCCGGTGTACTCGAAGACCACACCTCCATATCCTCGGTTTTTCCGGCAGACGTAGAAAAATAATAACATGTTATTAAGCTTCCTCCACATGAGACAACCTGTCCTGCTGTAGCTTTTACAGCCTCATCGGTCGACTGCTTTGCTCCTGAAGCGTTATAGACCTGAAAAGCCGTGGTATTGTCAATATTTGCTCCGTATAGCGCATACTGTGTATTTTTCATCTGTGAATATACAAATGTTCTCGCACAAACAGCCTGAGCCTTAAGCGCCTCTGCATCAAATGTAGACGGCATCTCCGACGGCAGCACATAGCGCACATATGTCTCCACATCGACTGTATTCACCGCCACAATACCTTCCTCTGTCCCGATAAACTCAAATGAGCCCGGATAGCTTTTACCGTTTATGCTGACATAATTGTCCGCTGAGCTCACCTTTATCTTACTTTTCTGTACATTTGCCATATATGCACCCACATCGTCAATAGCATTGCTTCCACAGTCAGCATCACCCACATAAAGGTTAGCTGCGGCAGCTGCCGCAATTGTTGGAAATGCATCCTTTCCATCGTTTTTTATAAGCACCCTTATGTATGTAAGGTCTGGTGCCTGTCTTCTGACGATGGCACATATCCTGCCGGAATCAAGTATGTAGGAAAGTGTTTCACTTCCAATTATCAGGTCAGAAACCGCAATTTCCTTAGGCGCTGCTCCTGTCTCATCATACACCGGCAGCTTGTCTGACTGCATTGGAATGTCACCCTGCCCTGCAATCTGCATGGTACCGTCTCCGTACGACAGCATCACACCTGATATATCATCCGGCTTTATCTGTATCTTTTTGACCTTAGAGCCACTGATTTCAATATCACAGACACCTGTAAAGTTCTCTTCCATGGTACCCTTTGCCCTGTATAGATCTCCATCACATATGAAAATCAGCCTTCCATCGTCATTTGACACAATATATGCATTCTCATACACCATATCCTTCGTCACAGCCCTCGCCTGTTTTACAAGTGTCCCTTTTTCCTTTTGTGCCATAACAATTGCAAAAACAATAACCACGCATACCACGGTTATCGCAAGCATTATCCAGACCATCTGATTCGGTTTTTGCCGTCTTCGTCTTCTATTTGCCAAATTTCTGTTCTCCTTAACACCCAAATAGTGGTTACTGCTCAAAAAATGGGAGCTGCAAAAACAGCTCCCTTTATCATCTGTACTTAAGAATCCTTTGTGCTTTAAAAATCTTTTGTATCTCATAAATCTTTTGTGCGTCCGGAGTTCTTTTGTACATTATTATTCTTTTGTAAGAACCCAAAATGCCGGTCCTGTAATTTAGACTCCTAGCGCTCTTGCTAGGTGGGTAACCGCAGTCTGCCTTCTGCCTTCCGCTGCATAATGACGGCCTGACATCCAACAGCTCATATAGGAATCCCGTTTAAAGTAAATGTAGGTTCTAAATACACAGGGTTGTCGAACATCTCAGGTATCTTTGTAAATTCATTATACTTTATTATGTCTCATGTTGCAATGCAAAATTCATGTTAGAATTTAACAAATTTTTCTCTGGCATTTCGTAACATATTTGAAAACCAGATAATTACTGCGACGAATATAATCATCTCCACATATGACCAGTACGGTATCTTTTTGAGGCAATCCGAAACTATCGCAACTATACTGATAACTAAAATCACAATACCAAATACAAGTGACTTTGGATAAATATAAGCTATATATCCGGCCGTATCCTTTATCTTTTTCATCTCATCCTCAGCCACAAAGGTACTTTCAATTTTGCCGCTTTTCTTCATTCGCAGTGACACAAATATTATGTAAATTCCCAGTATCAGCGTGACCGCATCTATTATAATAAAATAGTTCATGCTTCTTTCTCCTGTATTTTTATTTATTATTCCTAAATAGTTATCACGGATCTTATATATACAAAAAATATGTAAAATCACCAAAATTAGTATAACCTCATGTAAGGAAAAAATAAATGGTAAATAAGTCCCAACTATTTCTTGAATTTCTATTATTAATGTAGTAAAATATATTTATATTTTCAAGGGGAAGGAGTTTTTAAAATGCAACTTGACGATTTAAAAATACTTATATGCGATGATTCGATTCTCGCAAGAAAACAGATGAAGGACATAATCAATTCCATTGGTTCACCGACTATCATTGAGGCGGCAAACGGACAGCTCGCCATTGATATGTACAAGGAGCATAAGCCAAATCTCACATTTATAGACATTGTAATGCCGGTAAAGGACGGAAATGCCGCTATCTCAGAAATTATGGAGTATGACAGCAGTGCTACCATCTTCGTAGCGTCATCTGTCGGCACACAGTCCGAGCTTAAAAAGGCTCTTGCTGCCGGAGCATGTGACTTCATTCAGAAACCAATCGACAAGGATCAGGTCATAAGTCTGATTAAGAAGCACATAGGAGGAAATTAATATGTATACTCAATTTTTTGGCAATTTTCTCCTATCAAAGGGGTATATCACTAATGAGCAGCTTTTTGACGCTCTCAAAGAAAAAGCACAAAAGCACGCAAAGCTCGGTACTCTTGCCATCCACTCAGGGCTTATGACAGCTGCCGAGGTTGATTCAGTAATAGTCGAGCAGACCCATCAGGACAAGAAGTTTGGTGAGCTTACAATAGAAATGGGCTATCTGACAGACGAGCAGGTAAAGGAGCTCTTAAGCATCCAAAGCCCTGACTTTCTTCTTTTAGGACAGATTCTTTTAGACAAAGGCATAATTGACAATACCACTCTAGAAAAGAGTATACATGATTACCGCAGTGAGAATGCTATTTCCGATCTTGACATGGTACTCGAGGATAAGGACAGTATAAATCATCTGATAGGTCATTTTTTTGCCAATACAGGCATAGATCCCTCTGCCATTGACATTATGTATCTTGAGCTTTTATTTAACAGCTTTATCCGATTTGTCGGTGATGACTACACTCCGCTCTCTGCCGAGATATGTGACAGCTTTAGTGCGGACTGCATGGTACGTCAGGACATCGAGGGCAGCTATGCCATATCTACATACATAGGCATGAGTCAGACAACAGCCATCAATTTTGCATCACGCTATGTAAAGGAATCATTTTCAGTATACGACGAGTATGTACAGGCATCTCTCGATGATTTCCTGAACTTAAACAATGGACTGTTTCTGGTCAACTGTTCAAATGATCAGGCTCTTGAGCTTACTCTCACTGCACCTGAGCATTTTGATGGACAGACACGCAGCTTCAATAAAGCCTGCAAGCTCAAGCTGTTATACCCTTTCGGAGCCATTCACTTTATTATTGAATTCTAATATCTCTGCAAGGCAGTTTCAGTAATCTGTTAATTATTTACTCTATAATTAGAGCACAAAAAGAACATCTGCAATCAGCAGATGTTCTTTTATGTTGCGCTATATATAATTATATATCAAACAAATTACAATTATATGATTAAATGGGTCAAAGGTAACATTATATTATTACTGCACACCGAGCATTTTCTTAACAGTGTTTTCCATCTGATCCACATCACAGACTGTGTTGTGAAGAATCTTTGCATCCCTGATTTCCTCGATGGCATTTGGTACCTTAACGTTACCAAGCTTTGAAAGCTCATCGACAAGTTCAAAGTCTGTCATTGAATCGTACTTAGGATCAATTGCATCCATCACACTTCTTGTAAATTTGAATGGACTTGCTGTAGATGCGATAACAGTCTTTGTGGCTGTATCACCTGTAGCCTCCTTATACTTGCTATATACACCTGCTGCAACTGCTGTATGAGTATCAATAATGTATCCTGTATCCTCGTAAAGCTTTTTGATAACCTCAGCGGTTTCCTTCTCACTTGTGTAATTTCCATAGAAGTCAGAAAGCTTTTCCTTCATCTCAGGTGTTACAGTGTATTTACCATCCTTAGCAAGCGAAGCCATAAGCTGAGCATTCTTATTTGCATCATTTCCTGCGATACGGTAAATGAGTCTCTCAAGGTTTGAAGAGATGAGAATATCCATGGATGGTGAATTTGTGAGGATAAACTCTCTGTTTTTATCATACTCTCCTGTTGTGAAGAAATCGTAAAGCACCTTGTTCTCGTTTGAAGCGCAGATAAGCTTTGCAACGGGAAGTCCCATGTTCTTTGCATAAAACGCTGCAAGTATATTTCCAAAGTTTCCCGTAGGAACAACGATATTTATCTTCTCATCCTTTGCGACAGCTCCCTGTGCAAAAAGCTTTGAGTAAGCATATACATAGTACACAATCTGTGGTACAAGGCGACCTATATTGATTGAGTTGGCAGATGAGAACTGATAGCCTGCGGCATCCATCGTCTCTGCAAGAGCCTTATCATTGAACATAGCCTTTACCGCTGACTGTGCCTGGTCAAAGTTGCCGTGAATACCCACTACATGAGTATTGGCACCCTTTTGTGTAAGCATCTGCTTCTCCTGAATCGGGCTGACACCATTCTTTGGATAGAAAACGATAATCTGTGTCCCCTCAACATCAGCAAAGCCTGCCATAGCTGCCTTTCCTGTGTCTCCTGATGTGGCTGTCAGGATGACAATCTCGTTTTTAACATTGTTTTTCTTTGCAGATGTGATAAGTAAATGAGGCAAAATGGATAATGCCATATCCTTGAAGGCTATTGTAGAGCCATGGAACAGCTCAAGGTAGTAAGCCCCGTCAGCAAACTTAAGCGGTGCAATCTCAGTAGTATCAAACTTGCTGTCATATGCCCTGTTGATACAATTTTTAAGCTCTTCCTCTGTGAAATCCGTAAGGAAAAGCTTCATAACCTCATATGCTACCTGCTGGTATGACATCTTAGAAAGCTCCTCAATAGAAACATCAAGTGCCGGAATGCTCTCAGGTACAAATAATCCTCCGTCATCGGCAAGGCCCTTAAGGATAGCCTGTGAAGCTGTTATTTTCTTTTCACTGTTTCTTGTGCTTGAATATAATAAATCCATTTTTTACCTCATTTCTCTTTTTATCTTATCTAAATCCATATTGCTGCATCTATATGCAGACAATTATTATCCTTTATAGTATAATAAATTTCATATATCAAATCAATAACAAAAATGCTACAATAATATATATATGATTAAAAATATATGTGAAAGGAACACAAATTATATCTATGCTCCAGGGAGTTTACACCGCTGTCAGAAAAGACGGCACCATTTACTACAGGTCCAACATCACCTACAAAAGCAAACACATCAGTCTCGGAAGCTTTGACAGTGAGCTTTCTGCAAGCCGCGCCTATGCCACTGCATCGACAATTTTATTAAAAGAAACAAACAGCATAGAGGACTCTTACTTTCACACCCATGCACTTGCATTTGATAAAATTGTAACTCTTATTAACTACCGGGACAACGGCATGTACATAAAGACGCCCATATATCTGCACAAAAACTATTTCAGCTATTTCATGGATATATCGTGCGAACTCAAATTTAATATAGATGACCTGTTCTACTACTCAGGGCACCGCATACTAAGGCGGCAGGGACATCTGTACGTCAACGACTACGGCATGCAGGTCACCCTGCTTAGCCGCTATGGCATACAGCCTCATGCTGTTTGCGGACGGGACTATGTATTTGTAAACAACGATTCAACCGACATGCGCTACGAAAACATCAAGCTGTTAAATCCATACCATGGTGTAGAGATTGTCAAAACTGCAGGGCTCGACAAATATAAAGCACGCATACACATAAACGGCAATTTTGTCATAGGAACCTACAACACAATCGAAAAGGCCGCTATTGCCTACAATAAAGCTGTCGATATGGCACATGCACATGGCATAGAAAAAAACTATCCGGAAAACTATATCGAAAGTATATCAGGCAAGGAATACGCGGATATTTACACTTCTGTGACAGTTTCCGATAAATATGTGCAGTATCTGCAGCAATTTGATTTATAGAACGCATATCCCACAGTTTGCATATTACCATTACTTTTAATATTGTACTAAAAACTCCCGCGGTTATATAACCTCGGGAATTTTTATAATTACTTCTGATTTATATAGTTTACAAGTCCCTCGCAGTCGATAATCTTCTGCATGAACGGTGGGAAGGCCTGTCCCTTAAACTTCTCTCCTGTTGTCTCATCTGTGATGATACCGGAATCAAAGTCCACTGTCACCTCATCACCGGCATTTATTGCCTTTGCTGCCTCAGGGCACTCAATAATAGGAAGACCTATATTGATTGCATTTCTGTAGAAAATTCTTGCAAATGTCTCTGCGATAACACAGCTTACGCCGGCAGCCTTGATGGCAATCGGTGCATGTTCTCTTGATGAACCACAACCGAAGTTCTTGTTGGCTACCATGATATCTCCGGCCTTTACATTATTTACAAAATCCTTGTCGATATCCTCCATGCAGTGTGTTGCAAGCTCCTTAGGATCAGAAGAATTCAGATATCTTGCAGGAATGATTACATCTGTATCGACATTGTCTCCATATTTAAATACACGACCGTGTGCTGCTTTCATTGTGCTTCCTCCAATCTTTACATAACATCCTTTGGTCCTGAAATCTTACCTGTAATGGCACTTGCAGCTGCAACAGCAGGGCTTGCCAGATAAACCTCAGAATCCACATGACCCATACGTCCGACAAAGTTACGGTTTGTGGTAGATACGCATCTCTCGCCCTCAGCGAGCACTCCCATGTATCCGCCAAGACATGGTCCGCAGGTAGGTGTGCTCACGATGGCACCTGCCTCGATAAATGTCTTAAGAAGGCCCTCTTCCATAGCCTGAAGATAAATCTTTTGTGTTGCAGGAATCACGATAACCCTGATACCATCCGCAACCTTTTTACCCTCAAGAATCTTTGCTGCAATACGCAGATCATCCATACGGCCATTGGTACATGAGCCGATTACTACCTGGTCAATCTTTACATCACCCACCTCATCGATGGTACGTGTATTGTCAGGCAGATGTGGGAATGAAACTGTAGACTTAAGTGTGCTAAGGTCGATTGTATACTCCTCATCATACTCTGCATCACTATCAGCCTCATACTCTGTGAACGGACGCTTTGAATGCTCCTTCATGTACTCTCTTGTGAGATCATCTACAGGGAAGATACCATTCTTGCCGCCTGCCTCGATTGCCATATTGGCGATAGTAAATCTGTCGTCCATAGAAAGATATTTAAGTCCATCTCCGACAAACTCCATTGACTTATAAAGTGCACCGTCCACACCAATCATACCGATGATATGAAGGATGACATCCTTGCCGCTGATCCACTCAGCCGGTTTTCCGACAATATTGAACCTGATAGCAGAAGGTACCTTAAACCAGGCCTTACCTGTAGCCATTCCTGCTGCCATATCAGTACTTCCCACACCTGTAGAGAATGCTCCTAAAGCTCCGTATGTACATGTATGTGAATCGGCTCCTATAATCACATCACCTGCCACAGTCAGTCCCTGCTCAGGTAAAAGTGCATGCTCAATGCCCATTTTTCCTACATCAAAGTAATTTGTAATCTCGTTTTTACAGGCAAACTCGCGAACACATTTACAGTGTTCTGCTGACTTGATGTCCTTGTTTGGTGCAAAGTGATCCATAACGAGTGCGATTTTATCTTTATTAAACACTCCATCTACCTTCATCTTGTCAATCTCATGAATCGCTACAGGTGAGGTAATGTCGTTTCCAAGCACAAGATCTAAATCAGCCTCAATGAGCTGTCCTGCACTAACAGAGTCAAGGCCTGCGTGTGCAGCAAGAATCTTCTGTGTCATTGTCATTCCCATGCTTATATTCCTCCTAGCATATAAAAATATTGTATTATGATTGTATCTGAATCAAGTTTACTTAAGACATCATAACATATGATTTACCATAATAAAAATACATAATAAACATATTTACCATAACTAAATCTCATGGTATAATAAACACAGATTTGTTGATGTTCACACCTTTTTGTGACAAGCAACGATTACAGCCCATTAAAAGTACAAACCACAGGAGGTACAAATGAACCAGAATCTCTCATCTTACTGGATTTTCTATACTGTTGCCAATGCCGGCAATATATCAAAGGCAGCCAAGGAGCTCTATATCAGCCAGCCTGCCATCAGCAAGTCAATTCAAAAGCTCGAGGACGGACTGGAATGCAAGCTTTTTTCCAGAAGCTCCAGAGGTGTCGTCTTGACCGATGAGGGCAGGCTTCTTTATGATCATGTAAGCGAGGCCTTTGAGGCATTAAATGAGGGGGAAGAAAAGCTGAAGCGCTCAATAGAGCTCGGTGTCGGCCAGCTTAAGATTGGTGTCAGCTCAACACTCTGCAAATATATGCTTTTGCCATATCTCAAGGAATTCATACACAGAAATCCTCATATAAGCATCTCAATCGAATGTCAGTCCACAAACGAGACCTTAAAGCTCCTCGATGAGGACAAGATCGATATAGGCCTGATCGGAAAACCGGCGTCCCTTAAGACCTTTAATTTCTATTATCTGGACAACATCGAAGATATATTTGTCACTACAAAGGACTATCTGCGCAACTTAAGCGCCCGTGGTGTCAAAAAGAGCGAGATTTTGCAAAACTCTACTCTCATGCTTCTCGATAAAGGCAATATGACACGTAAATATATTGATGATTATCTGCAGGAGAACCAGATACACGTAAAGGACTCTATAGATATATCAAATATGGACCTGCTCATCGACTTTGCCAAAATAGGTGTAGGTGTGGCCTGCGTCATAAAAAGCATAGTTTCAAAGGAGCTTGCTGACGGTACCCTGATTGAAATTCCTCTCGGCATACCAATCCACAAGCGTGAGGTTGGCTTTGCTTACAAGGAGTCTTCAAAGCTTTCCACCTCTTTACAGACCTTTATCAAGTTTTATGAGAGCTACACACCAGAGGATTTTTAAATAACAAAATATGACCCCGGAGGTATTACCTTGAAAGAACAAATACACACTATCCCCATATCAGACGCCTTTGACAATGCCGGCGAATGCCCCTTCTGCTATATAGAAAAACGCACTGAGGATCACGTCATGGATTTTGTACTTGGTCATGGTGCCTCTTACATGGAGGCTGACATACGCGATATGACCGATAAGGAGGGCTTCTGCCGTGCACATTTCAAAAAAATGTTTGACTATGGCAATTCACTCGGAAACGCCTGGATACTAAAAACCATGTACATGCGCCATATTGAGGAGATGGACAGAGAATTTAAGAACTTTAAGCCTGATTCAGTGCAAAGGAGCGGTCTTTTCAAAAAAGCAAACGCCTCCTCCAATTCCATCGTGGACTGGATTAACAAGCGTGAATCAACCTGCTTTATATGCGACAGCGTAAACAAGACCTTTAATGCATACATGAAGACCTTCTTCACTATGTATGAAAAGGATCCTGAGATAAAAGAAAAGCTAAAAAACACAAAGGGCTTCTGTCTTGACCATCTGAAGGTGGTGCTTGAGGGCGCTGATACATATTTAAAGGGTGAAAAAAGAAAAGAATTTTATGGCATAGTGCTTCCAATGATGCAGGAAAACATGAAACGTATATACGATGACGTGGCATGGTTTATAGAAAAATATGATTATAAAAATAAAGATGCCGACTGGAAAGATTCCAAGGATGCGATCCAGCGCGGTATGCAGAAGCTTCGCGGAAGTGATCCATCACTTCCGCCTCATGTTCTCAAAAAATAAAATCACCCGGTATTCTGCCGGCCATCTAATGGCTGTGCAAAATACCGGGTAATTTTTATTTCATTACGATGTTTACAATACGTCCCGGAACATAAATCTCTTTTACGATATTTCCTGTAAGCTTATCTGCAATAACATCCTTTGCTTTTGCGATAACCTCATCCTTAGGATCCTGTTTTCCGATTGCAAGAGTGCCCTTAGTCTTTCCGTTGATCTGTACAGCAATCTCTACTGTATCCTCAACAGTCTTTGCCTCATCGTATACCGGCCATGGCTCAAATGCGATTGTATCGTCATGTCCCATTCTCTGCCAGATTTCCTCACCAACATGTGGACATACACAAGAAAGCATCTTGATAAGTCCCTCTGCAAACTCTCTAGGACATCTGCCTGCCTTGTATACTTCATTGACAAAAATCATCATCTGGCTGATAGCTGTATTGTAGCCAAGTGCCTCAAAGTCGTTTGTGACCTTCTTTACTGTCTGATGGTAGATTCTTGTGAGCTTTCCGTCATCCTCTTCTATAATATTCTCAGGCTCAGTAAAGAAATTCCATACACGTGTGATGAATCTCTTTGCTCCCTGTACGTTGCTGTCGTTCCAAGGCTTTGAAACCTCAAGTGGTCCCATGAACATCTCGTAAAGACGAAGTGTGTCAGCGCCATACTCCTCGACTACATCACTAGGATTTACTACGAACTCCGGGAATCTCTTGCCCATCTTGATACCGTTTGATCCAAGGATCATTCCCTGATGTACGAGCTTCTTAAAAGGCTCCTTTACAGGAGATAAGCCCTGATCAAAGAGGAATCTGTTCCAGATTCTTGAATACATGAGGTGTCCCACCGCATGCTCCGGTCCACCAACATAGAGATCTACAGGCATCCAGTGCTTTAAGAGCTCCTGATTTGCAAATTCCTTATCATTGTGTGGATCGATATATCTCATATAATACCATGAGGATCCTGCCGAGCCAGGCATGGTAGATGTCTCACGAGTACCCTTTACGCCGTTTCTGTCATACTGCTTCCACTCTGTAGCGTTCTCAAGAGGTGCCTTGCCATTCTTGCCCTTGTAATCCTCAAGCTCAGGAAGGACAAGCGGAAGCTCATCATCAGGAAGGAAATAGATTGAACCATCCTCCTTGTATACACATGGAACAGGCTCTCCCCAGTATCTCTGACGTGCAAAAATCCACTCACGGAACTTGTAATTTACAGTTCTCTTTGCCACGCCCATCTTCTCAAGCTTAGCTGTGATAGCTTCCTTAGCATCCTCGACTACCATTCCGGTAAACTCCTCTGAGTTGATGAGCTTGCAGCCCTTTCCAAGGTAATCATGCTTCTCAAATGCATGCTCTGATACATCTGCACCATCAATTACCTGAATCATCTCAATATCATGAGCCTGTGCATACTCGAAATCTCGCTGATCATGGGTAGGAACTGCCATAACAGCACCTGTACCATAGCTTGCCAGTACGAAATCACCGATGAACATGCGCACTTCCTTGCCGTTTACAGGGTTGATACAATGAAGTCCCTTAAGCTCACAGCCTGACTTTGTCTTGTTAAGCTCAGTTCTGTCCATATCGCTCTTCTTTACAGTCTCATCTATGTAAGCCTGAACCTCTTCTTTGTTCTCGACTCTGTCCATGAGACCCTTTACTATATCTCCGTCCGGAGCAAGCACCATAAATGTGATACCATATATTGTCTCGATACATGTAGTAAAGATAGAGAACTCTCCACCGCCTACAATCTGGAATTTGACCTCGACACCTGTGCTCTTGCCAATCCAGTTTCTCTGCATTTCCTTGGTAGACTCAGGCCAGTCTATCTCATTAAGCCCCTCAAGGAGCTTTTCTGCAAATGCCGGCTGGTCAATAACCCACTGTTTCATGTTCTTGCGGACTACAGGATAGCCGCCACGCTCTGACTTGCCATCTATAACCTCATCGTTTGAGAGAACTGTTCCAAGCTCCTCGCACCAGTTTACAGGCATATCAATATGCTTTGCATATCCGGCCTCATAAAGCTTCTTGAAAATCCACTGTGTCCACTTGTAAAACTCAGGGTCACTTGTAGAAATCATCTTTGACCAGTCATAATCAAAACCAAGCTCTCTTAACTGCTTTGAGAAGGTCTCTATATTCTTCTGAGTGAAACCGTTTGGATGATGACCTGTGTTTACAGCATACTGCTCTGCCGGTAAACCGAATGAATCATATCCCATCGGATGAAGTACATTGTAGCCCTGCATTCTCTTCATACGCGACATAATATCTGTAGCTGTATAGCCCTCCGGATGTCCAGCGTGAAGGCCTACTCCTGAAGGGTAAGGGAACATATCAAGTGCATAGTATTTAGGCTTTGAAAAATCCCAAACATCTGTCTTGAATGTCTCGTGTTCTTTCCAGTATTCCTGCCATTTTTTCTCTATGGCCTTGTGATTGTATGGTTCTGACATACTTGCCTCCTTATATCAAAAACGCTCCGCCTCTCAAAGAGACGAAGGCGTATTTTTAATCCGTCTGATTAACATTCATAATTTTACACATCACACTATATTTTGTCAAGTTTTGCTATGTAAAAAACCCGGTGCATCACTGCCCCGGGTCTTATTGTCATATATATCTGACAGATTAGTTGTTGATGAGCTTGTCGCTCTCATCATTCCAGCTGTAAAGCTTACGAATTTCCTCACCAACCTTCTCTGAAGGATGCTCAGAAGCAAGCTTTCTCATAGCCTTGAAGTGTACCTGACGTCCTGCTGGTGACATATCAAGTAAGAACTCCTTAGCAAATGTACCATCCTGGATGTCAGAAAGAATCTTCTTCATAGCTTTCTTTGTCTCAGCTGTAACAATCTTAGGTCCTGTTACATAATCACCATACTCAGCTGTATTAGAGATAGAGTATCTCATACCTGCGAAGCCTGACTGGTAGATAAGGTCTACGATGAGCTTCATCTCATGGATACACTCGAAGTATGCGTTTCTTGGGTCATAACCAGCCTCGCAAAGTGTTTCGAAACCAGCCTGCATAAGTGCACAAACACCACCACAAAGAACTGCCTGCTCACCGAAGAGGTCTGTCTCTGTCTCTGTACGGAATGTTGTCTCAAGAAGTCCGGCTCTTGCTCCGCCGATTCCAAGACCATATGCAAGTGCAAGGTCCCATGCCTTTCCTGTAGCATCCTGCTCTACAGCGATAAGACAAGGTGTTCCTTTTCCTGCCTGGTACTCTGAACGTACTGTATGTCCCGGAGCCTTAGGTGCGATCATAGCTACATCTACATCCTTTGGTGGCTTAATGCATCCAAAGTGGATGTTGAAGCCGTGAGCGAACATAAGCATGTTGCCCGGCTCAAGGTTTGGCTCGATGTCCTTCTTGTACATATCTGCCTGTAACTCATCATTTATAAGAATCATGATGATATCAGCCTGCTTTGCAGCCTCTGCAGCAACATATACCTTGAAGCCCTGCTCTTCTGCTTTCTTCCATGACTTGCTGCCCTCATAAAGACCGATGATGACGTTACATCCTGAATCCTTTAAGTTAAGTGCATGTGCATGTCCCTGGCTGCCGTAACCGATAATGGCAATTGTCTTGCCCTCTAATAATGAAAGGTTACAATCATCCTGATAAAATAATCTTGGTTCTGCCATTTTGTTTTCCTCCTGTTTATTTAAGTAAACTATTTATATGTAAGGATTGTCCTGTGACTAATCCAACATAACTACATCATCGGAACCTCTGGTAAGTCCTGTGATTCCCGTTCTTGCAAGCTCTAATATCTCATAGCCGCTAAGTAAGTCTATGAAATTATCAAGCTTGTCCTGTGTACCTATGAGCTCAATAATCATAGAGTCATGAGTGACATCAACTATCTTGCCGTGGAAGATCTCAGTCACATTCATAACTGCCTGTCTTTGTGTATCGAGTGCTCTTATCTTTATCATAATAAGCTCCCTGCACACTGAGAGTCCCGGCTCAAGCTTCTTGATATCAAGTACATCCTCAAGCTTCGCCAACTGCTTCTCTATCTGCTCAAGCACCTGCTCATCACCACTTGCAACAATTGTGATACGTGTGTAGCGCGGATCTGCTGTAACCCCTGAGGAGAAACTATCAATATTAAATCCCCTGCGACTGAACAGTCCTGAAATACGACTGGTCACTCCGGGATTGTTCTCAACTAAAAGAGATAATGCCTGTCTTCTCATCGAAAAACCTTCCTCACAATTTCTATTATTTCTGTTCACATGATGATAATATTACTATAATCTGTATTTGTCAAGCAATATCGTTAATATAACTTAAATTCATATTATCAATAACAATATTTATACATCCATAACCTCGATAAATGCCTGTTTTATAAGGTTGTATACAGTATCTTCAAAAAAAGCCGGGCGACATACAACCGCCCGGCTTTAGAATTATCTAATATAATTCTGTTTAAAATATTATAACTGTGGTCCTGCTGCAACAAGTGCTTTACCAGCCTCATTTGTTGTGTACTTAACAAAGTTCTTGTTGAATCTCTCTGCAAGATCCTTAGCCTTTGCCTCCCACTCAGAAGCATCAGCATATGTGTCACGAGGATCAAGGATTCCAGAATCAACTCCCGGAAGCTCTGTAGGAACCTCGAAATCAAACATAGGGATCTTCTTTGTTGGAGCCTTAAGAATATCACCAGAAAGGATAGCATCGATGATTCCTCTTGTATCCTTGATTGTGATTCTCTTTCCTGTTCCGTTCCATCCTGTGTTTACAAGGTATGCCTTAGCACCTGACTTCTCCATCTTCTTAACGAGCTCTGCAGCGTATTTTGTAGGATGAAGCTCAAGGAATGCCTGTCCGAAGCAAGCTGAGAATGTAGGTGTTGGCTCAGTAATTCCACGCTCTGTTCCTGCAAGCTTTGCAGTAAATCCTGAAAGGAAGTAGTACTGTGTCTGCTCCGGTGTAAGAATAGATACTGGTGGAAGTACTCCGAATGCATCTGCTGAAAGGAAGATTACGTTCTTTGCAGCCGGTGCTGAAGATACTGGCTTAACAATATTTGTGATGTGGTTGATTGGGTAAGATACACGTGTATTCTCTGTTACACTCTTGTCCTCGAAATCAATCTTTCCATCATCAGCAACTGTAACGTTCTCAAGAAGAGCATCTCTTCTGATTGCGTTGTAGATATCAGGCTCAGACTCTTTGTCAAGACCGATAACCTTTGCGTAGCATCCACCCTCGAAGTTGAATACACCGTTGTCATCCCAGCCGTGCTCGTCATCTCCGATAAGAAGACGCTTAGGATCTGTAGAAAGAGTTGTCTTTCCTGTTCCTGAAAGTCCGAAGAAGATTGCTGTGTTCTCTCCGTTCATGTCAGCGTTTGCTGAGCAGTGCATTGAAGCGATGCCCTTGAGTGGAAGGAAGTAGTTCATCATAGAGAACATACCTTTCTTCATCTCTCCGCCGTACCATGTATTGATGATAACCTGCTCTTTTGATGTGATGTTGAATGCTACACATGTCTCTGAGTTAAGACCTAACTCCTTGTAGTTCTCAACCTTAGCCTTTGAAGCATTGTATACTACGAAATCAGGCTCGAAGCTCTCAAGCTCCTCTGCTGATGGCTGGATGAACATGTTTGTTACAAAATGAGCCTGCCAAGCAACCTCAACGATGAAACGAACTGCCATACGTGTATCCTTGTTTGCTCCACAGAATGCATCTACTACGAAAAGCTTCTTGTTGCAGAGCTCTTTCTTAGCAAGATCCTTAACTGTTGCCCAAACATCCTCTTTCATTGGATGGTTGTCGTTTGGATACTCAGGTGTATTCCACCATACTGTGTCCTTAGAATTCTCGTCCATAACGATATATTTATCTTTAGGAGAACGTCCAGTGTAGATACCTGTCTTAACGTTAACTGCACCAAGCTCTGTCTCCTTACCAACCTCGTAACCCTCAAGGCCGGCTTTTGTCTCTTCCTCGAATAATGTCTCGTAAGAAGGATTGTGAACGATCTCTGTTGTTCCGGTAATGCCATACTTTGTTAAATCAACATTTGCCATTTGAATAAACCTCTTTTCTATAAATTATGGATTTACATCCATTTCTTTTGTTAGTATATATGTTTGTTAAAAAAAAATCAATATCTACTTTTCAATTTACACTTATTTCACACTTTTTCGACATGTATAATATATTTCTCACATCTCAGCCGTTCGCATATCTGGTTAGGAACTGCCTGGTGCGCTCCTCCTTCGGATGGTCAATCACCTCATGCGGATCTCCCTGCTCAACAATCACACCACCGTCCATGAAGATTACCTGGTCTGCAACATCACGTGCAAAAGCCATCTCATGTGTGACAATAATCATTGTGGTATTCTGCTCCGCAAGAGAACGGATGACCTTAAGCACCTCTCCGGTAAGCTCCGGGTCAAGAGCCGATGTAGGCTCATCAAAGCAGAGTATATCAGGCTTAAGTGCCAGTGCCCTTGCTATAGCAACACGCTGCTGCTGTCCACCGGAGAGCTGATGCGGATAATGGTTCATCCTCTCAGCAAGCCCCATTCTGTCAAGAAGCTCCTTTCCATGCTCATCAATACGCGCAAGGATTGCTTTTTTATCCTTTTTAAACTCAGGTGTCTCCTGTGCCAGAAGGCGCTCTGCCAAGGTGACATTCTCAAGTGCAGTGTACTGTGGAAAAAGATTAAACTGCTGAAACACCATACCAAAATGCAGTCTCTTTTTGCGAAGCTCGGCGTCTTTATCCTTGACCTCCTTGGAAGCATCAAAGAGTGTCTCACCATTTACAATAATCTGACCGCTGTCAGGTCTCTCAAGGAAATTGAGACACCGTAGCAGTGTAGTCTTTCCTGAGCCTGATGAACCGATTATAGCAAGAGCATTGCCCTCCTCCATGGAAAAGCTGACATCCTCAAGTACGTTAGTTCTTCCAAAGTGTTTTTCTATATTTCTAACCTCTAAAATTGCCATGTCATCCTCCTACCTGAAATAATCCAGCTTCTTTTCGATATAATTAAATAAAAGTGTAAGGATTCCGACAAATATGAGATAGAATACACCTGTGTAAAACAGTGGCCATGTAAGTCCGTCCGACTTCATAAATGCCGCTCCCGCAAAGGTAAGCTCGTATGCCGCAATAATTCTGGCAAGAGAAGTATCCTTTACCAGAGTGATTATCTCATTTGACATAGGCGGAACAACACGCTTGATCATCTGAAGCAGAGTGATTTTAAAGAAAATCTGCTGCTTTGTCATGCCTAACACCTGTCCTGCCTCTCTCTGACCGGCCGGAACCCCCTCTATGCCGCCTCTGAATATAACAGAGAAATAACATGCATAGTTGATGACAAACGCTACAACAGTCGCTGTGATACGGCCTGTCTCGTCGCCACTCCAGATAGCCTGATGAAGCCAAAGCCCCGGTCCGTAAAATATGATGATAAGCTGAAGCATAAGCGGTGTGCCACGGATAACCCATACAAACACATTCATAACGGCCTTTACCGGCTTAAACCTGCTCAAAAGCCCAAATGCAAATATAAGCCCCAGCGGCAGTGCAAATATAAGTGTCAGTATAAATATTTCAAAGGTGGTCCACAGACCACTCATAAGTGCTTGTGTAACAGTCCAGAACATTTTATTTCTCCCGCTCTACAACTACCTGTGCATTGTTACAGTATGCATTTGTGCATTCCATAGACTTTGTAACCTCATCTGTGAGTGTCATGCCATTCCAGACAACATCAATCTTCTTAGAGTCGAGCTCCATAACCTTGTTGTCCCAGTCGATAACTACAAATTCAACGTCCACACCGAGCTTCTCACCAACGAGTCTTGCCATATCAGCATCAAAGCCAATCCATTTGTCGTCCTTATCCTTGTAATCCATAGGCTCAAACTCTGTGATACCTACAATCAGCTTGCCCTGTGACTTGATATAATCCACATCACTGTCGCTTTCAGACTGCTTGAACTCGCAAGGCTCCTGCTCAAGGAGTGAATCCTGTACTCCGTAATTCTTTGCAATCTCCTGCATGCTGCCATCAGCATATGAATCTGCGAGTACACTGTTGATATATGAAGCAAGATCAGAGCCCTTACGGCATCCAACACCATACTTCTCTGATGTAAGCTCTGTTGTATGTACTAAATCAGGGTAGCTTGTGCCCTCTCCAATCATGGCTCCTGCCATTAAAAGGTCTATGATTGCCGCATCAGATGTACCTGATTTGACCTCCATAAGCGCATCAGCCTGTGACGAAACCGCATTGTAATTAAAGCCCTTTTCCTTTGCCACAGCCTCTCCTGCTGAGCCTGCCTCAACAGCGTAGGTCATGCCGTCGCCCTTTTCGCTTTTTTGTGTTCCTGCACCCTTGCTGCCACCGCATGCGGTCATTGAAAGTGCTAATGTTGCTGTCAAAAGAAGTGCTAATCCTCTTCTCATACTCATTTCCTCCATATGTTAAATTAATAATTGTAATTATTCAGAAACATCCGATAACTACAATCTTTTAACATATTAGCAAATTATCACGCTAAAGTAAAGAGGAATTATCCATCAAATCAAGAGTTATGTTGTTCCATAAAATCTATAAAGCTGTTTAAAGCAACCGGCTTTTCATATAAATAGCCCTGATACCAGTTGCAGCCCAGCTCAAGGAGCTTATCCCGCTGTTTACCGGTCTCCACAAACTCCGCTATCACCTCGATGTCAAGCTTTCTTGCCAGTGTAACGATTGAAGAAACAATCTTTTGGTTTGTAGTATTTGTCTCTATATCACGCACAAGCGAACCATCCAGCTTGACCACGCCAAAGTTGCTCGACTGCAGATACAGAATAGATGTATGTCCCATACCAAAATCATCAATCATCATCACATGTCCCTGAGCCTTTAGATGATTCATCTTTTCAATAACCATTGTAGCCTTTGACAGCACATCCTGCTCCGTAATCTCAAGCCACAGCTGCGACGGCTTCACGTTATACTTTTTCAGTATCTTATCTATATATTTGTCCACGTCCCATAAAAGCGACTTGGCTGTCAGATTCATTGAAATCTTAAAATCCGGTCCGCATTTCTTTGACACCTCTGCAATAGAAGAAACAGTCATATCGATTATCAGCTTCTCCATATCTTCAAGCAAGTCACTTGCTTTCGCCAGATAGATAATGAGCGGCGGATAAATCAGTCCGTAAACCGGATGCTTCCAGCGAAGCAGTGCCTCTCCACCTATACAGTGTCCTTTTTCATCTACCTGAGGCTGTATCAGAAGATAAAGCTCTTTATTTTCAATTGCCGTCCGCAGGTCGTGTCGCAGCATACGGCTTATCTGTCCTATCCTGCCGGACTGTGACAGCAGATCATAGCTCTCATTGAGCTCTTCCTTTTCCCTGATAAAGCTTATGAGCCCATCCATCTCTTCCTTTGCGTTCCTTACATCCAGTCTGTCGTTCAGCCGCAGGAAAGGCACATATATGGCAACACCCGCTGCAATCATAACAATCTGTAAAATACATCCGGCAACAGAGCCTGTGCCCAGATAACCGCTGAATATAATGGGTGTAGACCATGGCACCGTATGTGTCACAGGCGGCACAATGCCTATATATGTCGCGGTGTAGGCTACGACATAGCAAAGCAAAGGTGTACAGATAAACGGTATAATCAGTATCGGATTGAGCAAAATCGGAATACCAAATGTAAGAATCTCATTGAGATTGAATATAACCGTAAAGATAGAAAGCTCAGCTATCTTGCGAAGCCTTGTATTCTTTACCAAAAACAGCAATGCGATCAGTACACATATAGTGGTTCCGCAGCCGCCCATCACTACAAAGCTGTCAAAAAAGCTTTTGCTGAATATATCCCCTGCTCTGCCTATTTGAAACGATGTTGAAGCAACAGGTTCCAAAATATGGCTGCCATGCAGTCCAAATGCCCACATGATATGAAGCAGCAAGGTATACAAAAGTCCCTTAAAAAACTCATTATGCACATTATCGAAAAATCCACACATTGCATCGGATAAAATCTCATACAGTGAATCCACTCCAAACACTGTAACCAGTGACTGCACTACAATTGTAAAAATCACTATAACAATAGCTGCCGGAATCAGCATGCCGATAGCCAGTGCCGTAATTCTCTCCACACCATTCGTCTGTTCCCTGAAGTCAAACAGCGATACCTTCTGCAACTTTTCAAGCAGAATGCACGATAAAAGAGCCGTCACAATTGCAAAAAAACATCCCTTCACATCAAGCATATCTGTATTACAGCTGCCGCTCGTATTGTATAGCTGTGTGCCAAAGGCACCAATAGCCACTATCACATACACCACAGTCTTGTCTACCGTCATATTTTTTTCCATGCAATAGCTGCTGCTAAGTGCAATAAGCATGGCCACCGAAAAAAAGCCAAATGTACCAACGTATATAGTGTGCAGAAATAGAGCAAAAAAACTATCCTCTATAAGCCTCTGATACGCCTGTATAGGCAGATTCAGCAATGCATTAGCAATGCCTCCGGTGAGTACAATCGGAATCATCATGGCAAGCCCATGCCTGATTACATGAATATAAAAACTGTTTTCAAGATTATAAGTAATAGTTTTAAGTCTTTTTTTCATAATTATTTTATCCCCCAATATTTCACATAGTACTATATTATCACTTATGCACAGAATATACAATTATTATTTTAAATTAATATGTTTTTTATAGATTATGACTAACAAAAAAAGCCAACTGAAAACCAAATACAGTCGGCTATTTTTGTGCAAATTTTCTGTTAATTTATTTTTATACAAGCCCTAGGCTTCTAATTATGTAAAGCCAAAGTGTCAGTGTAAACGCACTGAGCAACGTCGTGAGCATTATAGTGGTCGATGAGATAACGCCCTCATGCCCCATATTTCTTGCCATGACAAAGCAGCTCACTGTAGTTGCTGAGCCAAGCATCACAAGAATTGCAATAAGCTCACTACCCCTGAACCCGAAGGCTACCGCAACAGGAAGAAATACAGCCACAAAACCCACAAGCTTGATAAAGGTGGCTACAAATGCCGGCTTTGCCTTTGCTGAGGCTTTTTTCAAATCAAAGGTGGCTCCCATAGCCATAAGTCCCATAGGTGTTGCCATATTGCCAATGCTCGTCACAGCCTTTGCCGGTATTCCCGCAAACGGCAGACCAATAGCTGACCACAGAAGACCTGCAACGATTCCCAAAATAATCGGATTGGTCACTATCCCCTTAAATGTCTTTTTGAGCACTGCCCTGTCTATGCCGTTTTGTCCCGGCTTAAAAAACGAAAGCACAATAACCGCCATCACATTGTAAAGCGGCACACTTCCTATAATCATGACAGGCGCCATGCCTGCATTTCCATAGATATTCTGGATAAAAGCTATTCCAAGCAGTGCCGCACTGCTTCTGTATGAGGCCTGTATAAACTCGCCCCGTATGGATTTATCCCTCCACAGACAGGAAACAAGTGTTGATATTGTAATGCTTATCAGCGTAACCACAAAGCAGAATACTATAAACTTAATGTTCCAAACCTTTGAAAAATCAACTGCCGCCAGATCACTAAACAGCAAAAATGGTAAAGGAATCTTAAACACAAACTTATTCATCCTGTTTGCAAAGTCTTCGTCCAAAATCCCCACTTTGCGAAGAAAAAGTCCAAACACCATCATCAGAAAAATAGGTCCTGTGGCATTTAGACAAAACATTAGATTTCCCATCTGCGGGCCTCCTTATTATCTCTTAAAACATTTTGTGCAAACCTTTTGTTGCAATGTCTTCTACCACAATAAGCTTTGGACTTAGATATGTCAACCTTTTTGTCATAGGATGTTTTGCCGCCATATCTTCCCACAAAAGCTTTTTCAGGAAATACGCTGCGCAAAAGTCCGGCAAACTTTACTATCAGCCGGTCTCCTGCCGAATGCCCCATTGTATCATTAATATACTTCAAGTTATTTAAGTCAAAAATAATGCATGCCGTAGGTAAACTGATTATCTTTTTATTGTTCAGAATTTCTTTACAGGCACTTCTAAGTCATGTCAACAGAAAAGGCGATTTTGAATTTTCATTATTACAACTCTGCACTTTCTAATTGTAATGTTCCAACATAGTCTCCATTATTATATACAAATGGTCCAGCCTCCTTCTCATCTCCGAAATACTCAGGTCTTAGTGAAAGAATACTTAATAATTCATCCATATTATTCACCTTTGTTGCCTGATATGGCTGCTCAAATGCTATTTTTTCTACAAATAAATAATAGTCACTGTACTTTATCAATAAGCCTGTATGTCCCACGAACATAGCATCAGAATCCGGATCATATATTGCTATACTAATAAGCGAAATACGATCACTGTCTATTTGAAATCCATACTTCTTCCAGTTGTCAGAGAATGTCTTTTCAGGATGTTTATCGTCCGTAATACTCTTTTCTCCATATAATGTAGTAAACAAGTCCTTATTCTGCCTTATGATTTCATACCTGTCTACATTATCTATTGCTTCTGTATCAAACATTAAATATGTGCCACTATAGCTATCTTCCGTTGACTGCGCGTGAAGCAGCCCATCAAGCAAAAGAAAAGCTGTCATTCTGCAATCGGCATCTGAATAGTCATGCTTTTCCTCCCAGCCATCCATACATTTACCTGTATCTGCTTTCATTTTATATGCATCTGACCAGGTATCCTTCAGCTTTGCATTCTTCCCGGCAGAATCCGCAAAATCAGTTACCCATTCTTTAAAGGTATCTACATGCGATGCCCCGGCTGAACCAAGCTCCTTACACACCTCAGTAATGGTATTGTTTCCACCCATATATGTTGCAGTTGGCAGCTCCTGTTTTTTATCCGAATCCTGCTGTTTCGACTCCTCGGCAGTATCCGTGGTAATATTATCCTTGTTTATATTCTTATTACCACAACCGCCCAACAGCTCTGCACAAAGCATCATTCCAACTATTATTGTGATTAATTTCTTCTTCATGATTATCATATCTCTTTCTGATTATTTGTACCGTCCTGTACTTTTTTAAAGTACATTACTATTTGTACTATGTAAATAGTATGCTGACAAAATTAAAGAAATATTAATCACTAAAACTTCACACATGCCAAATGTTGATAGTGCCGTCCGGTGTGCAGACTTACATATCTTCCGATAGCAGAACTTATCAGGATTATCCTGCTTTAGCGCATCTTACACATGTTTTTTCGCCACTTACATCCAAATGCGAGACATTATGTATGAAATATTGTATGATTAACTCACCAAAAAGAAAGGAGGATTTTACATGAAGGTAAGTATAGAACTTTCCCCTGAATACAGCGAACCATATGCCATCATATATGCAGATAAAATCACTGACAGCATCCAGCGTACCCTTGATATATTCGGTTCAAATGAAAGCCCAATTACAGCTTTTCAAAACGAAAATGATATTGTCATTTTGCAGCCAACGGAAATATACATGGTAAGAGTAGAAAACAAAGATACTATTATTTATGGCAAAGAACACCGCTATCGTTCCCGAAAAAGACTATATGAAATGCAACAGCAGCTTGGTGCCGGATTTATGCAAATTTCAAAATCAACTTTGGTCAATCTGTCTTATATGAGCAATGTCGAGGCTGGTTTTAGCGGCACTCTTCTTTTGAAACTAAAAAACGGATGTAAGGATTACGTATCAAGAAAATATCTGCCTGAATTTAAAAAATATCTGGGATTATAGGAGGACAAAAATGAGAGAAACTATGAAAGATTTGATTAAAAGCACTATAACAAGCATTGGTATAGCATTAACCATTTTCTGCATTACAGGAATGGTATTTGACATCGCCTATGACGGTAATTTCAGCTTAGATAATTACCAATTTTCCAAAATGGTTATCGGGTGCATAATTGTAGGTCTGGGTTTTGGACTTCCGACCATGATTTATCACAAAGACAATCTTCCAATGCCTTTTAAGGTAATTATCCACATGGGAACAGGCTGTGTTATTTATACAATCGTCGCATATACTGTCGGATGGATAGGAGGAACAAGTTCTATCCTTCACGGAATTATTGCAGCCATATTTCAAATAGCTCTGGCATTTATAATTTGGGGTGGATTCATGCTTCACTATCGCAATGATGCCAGAAAAATGAATGAAAAAATCAAGAAATTATAGACTTGTTCGTACTGCGTGTCTGTAGAGTGACGCTCTGCAATATCGAAGCAAAAAACGAGGGCAAATCAAACCGCTTTATACCGAATTTGATTTGCCCTGTAAATGCCAATTCTCCTGTTTTTATCATTCACGTAGAATATACTCATACATTTTGAAGTTTCTATGACCTACAACCTCATAAAAAATGTTCTCGGTACCTATATACTGAAAGCCAAGCCCCTTATAAAAGGCTTCTGCAGCTACATTATTATCTATCACATCAAGATGAATCGCTTCACTTCCGCTTTCCTTTGCGTCAGATATAATCTGATTTACAAGTATCTTTCCCAGCCCCTGACCACGATAATCATAACCGACTGCCAATGCGTGAATAATACACACATTTTGTCCGGTGTCTTTAATACGCCACGAAACATTTGCATATTCCTCATTTGAAAAATGATTACATATGGCACATGCCTTTATCACATCATTTGCTTTTAAAATATACATTTGCTTTTGTTTTATACTCTCCATGATCATTTCCGGAGACGGATGCACACCCTTCTTCCATCCCGGAAAAGATGATTCACCCTTGCTTTGCTCAATAAGATTCCAATACAATTTTTGAATTTCATCAAAATCTTCGATATCGGCAAATTTACAACTTGTACTATTTTTATTTGCTTGAAACATAACCAAAATAAAACCTTTCAAATTTACTATTCTGTCGAATTTAGCTTTCTTTATAACCGGAAGCTTTCATTTACTTAAGGGTTATTTCTTTATCATCAACGATATTCTCTGCTTTATTATTTATACGGTCAATTTCTTCCTGAATAATATCGCTCAATGATGTAGTGTCTATCTCAACATTCTCTGCAGCAAAAGATTTATCTGCAAACGCATCAAATACTGCCTGTTTCTCGGAAAGCAAATCTGTAATTTTCTCGTCAATTGTATTATCACACAATAATCTGTATACAATAACATTTCTTGCCTGCCCCATACGATATGCTCTGGAAATGGCCTGATTCTCTATCGAAGGTTTAAGCTGTGGCTCACAAAGTATAACTACACTGGCCGATTGAATATTAAGACCGGTTCCACCGGCAATAATCTGAGCAGCCAAGACTTGACCTGCAGGTGCCTTATCAAATTTATCAATAATCTCCTGTCTTTTAGATGGTGAAATTGAGCCATTAATAGGTTCCATACACTGCTCTCCCAGTAAATCTGATATCTTTTTAATCGTATCAAGGTAAAACGAAAATACAATTATTTTTCTATCTTCTGATTTTGCCTCTTCAATTATCTCAAGCATTCTATTTGCCTTGCATGAGTTTTTCAAATCTGAAACATTCCATGAAACCCTTCTGGCAGCATTGTAGTTTCTGCTTAAAACAGCTTCTTCATATGCCTGTTCTTCTTCGGCACATAACTGACACCACTCTTCATTTTCAAGAAGCTCGGGAAGCTCTGTTAAAACATCTTCCCTCTTTCTTCTGTAATAAACTGTTGCTACTTTTTCACGAAACTGAGGAGCCGACGATAACATTTTCATATGCGATATTTGTTTTGCAATATCCGGTCTTAAAATGTCTATCAGATTTACCATCTCCTCTACATTATTTTCCAATGCCGTACCTGTCATAAACAGAAGTCTTTGAGCATGGGCGCATATTGCTCTGGTATTAATTGAGCGGTTTGCGTCTGGGTTCTTAATATAATGAGCTTCATCAACCACGAGCATTGAAAACTTAAAATCATCCGGCAGTTTAAAATAAGCAGTAGTCTCATATGTAGTAACAGCAACCCCTCCCGTACGAATCCACTCATCAATGGCCGACCATCTGGTCGAACCATGTACCTTTATTGCTCTTAGCTTGCTGAATTTTCCGATTTCCCTGCACCAGTTAATTATTACACTAGCAGGACACAATACAACAAAATGCGTAGCTCCTGTATTACGTAAAGATACCATAGCAGCAATAGCCTGAATCGTCTTTCCAAGTCCCATTTCATCACCAAGCAGGACTCTTCCCTGATGAAGAATATATTTCACACCCCATTCCTGGTATCTTCTCAAGCTGCAAAGCAGACCATCCGGGAAGAAACATTCATCCTGTACTTCTCTGGCCAGATCCTCCGGCAGCCCATAAACACTGTCATCATTTCCTAAAAGTCCCGGAACAATCTGCTCGATAGTATTAATATACTTAATCGGATCTTTCTGAAAATCAGCCCATACATCATTTTCAGAATAATAATCCAGGTTCCTATATTCTTCGCCAAGACGGTTAACTTCATTTCCGTAACTATCATTTAGCTTTTGCTGCAGGTAATTATAGCTATTAACAGCTTTATTCTTTTTATCTTTAGAAGAAAACAACCATTTAAATACAGTTGTTGCAGGCTCAACATCGTTTATCGCATTGGATATATACATGCTGCTCACGTCATACAGTTTTGTGCTTAAATCAGCCACTTGTCTTGCTCTGAGATATTGAGAAACAGCTGTAACAAGCCTTGTTGTTTCTTTAGTCCTGTTATCAGAGCTTAGCCTGAGCTTGGTGGATTTTTTTACAGCAGAATATGTATCACGAACCATATTTTTTATGGTGTTAGCTCCGTCATCACTGATTCCCTTGATAGCAGATAATTGATATACAGATGCAGCAAAGATATCCTCGTATGTACTAAATCCATTCTGTCTTAGCAACTTGACTCTGATGCCAAGCTTATCACGATTTAGTTCCTCAACAGGAATATTACGCAGTTCTTTAAGCACTTCAGTAGTAATATAACGTCCTGAAATATCACTTACCATGTCCATGTAACGCTTGTCAGCATTCATAAAATCAATTAACCTTGCCTGAAGCCTTTTATGGCGATGTATAAGATTTTTTGCATCATCAAATGAAAAATTACGTTCCATTATATTTCCTTTTCTCTGTTTATTCTACTCCTCAATACGCTCGATTTTAAATACATTAAGTGTATCTACATCCAGACGGGCAAATACTGCTGTTATATTTTTCAATCCATTTCTTTTTGAATCCATGTCATGATTACATCTACAAGATAATCCTGCTGCACCTGACTTAATTCCTTGCCCGGCTGGATTTTATGCCACTTTCGGATACACTCCCTGCAGCATGTTGCCGTTGCATGCTGGGCAATAAATACCGGATGACCACGCATTGGTGTCTGTTTGCCATCATTTGCTATATATGCTGGAGCTTCTCTTTTTGCAATAAAATCCTTTGCATGTTGTCTTATTGTATCAAGACCTTTTTCATTTATGTAATCAATATCCTTCTGCTTCAAGTGAAAACTGCTTCGGAACTTGGAATTATCCAGTCGCTCAAATAACTGTCTGTACCATTCATCTTTTGTCATAAAACTTCACCACCTGGTCAATGATGTAAATCTCCTTCTATTACAGAACTTGTCAAATACATTGTTTAATATTCCTTATCTATATTGCCATCTATTCCATACATTTTCTTGAATGTATCAAGGTCTGCCCAGCTCTTAATCAGCATAATCTCTTCTATCCTACCTGTATGAATGTCCTTAAAGCCTGCGACCTGCTCGCCATTACATATGCTCGCTTTAATTACCGGTTTCTTATTCTCTTTATCATATGTCTTTGTAACTGTCTTTTTCTTAAATAATCCCACTCTAAGCACCTTCTTTTGACTTTGCCATCAGTATCTTTCCATCTCTTTTTGAATCCATGTCATAATTATACCACCATTTACATCTCTTTAACAATCGCAATGCCATAGATTATCTCTATCTTCTCATGAACATTTGTATTGTACAGCTTAATTTGCTTCCCCACAAAAAAAGTGTATGCCACACTCACTAAGTATAACATACACCATTTATATCTAATTATTTTCTATATTTATCATCACCTGGCAACCATCATCCGTCCACACTTTAAGAACAGCCGGCTCTTTCGATTTGGCATCCTTCCATCGAACTGCTGCCAGAGCACTTCCATCAAATGTTGTTACTGAATCAGAAAAATAGTCTTCCTCACTAGAAGGATTAGCTGTACCAAATCCTTCCAGCACACCATTTCCTACAACACTGGCATGAAGCAGTCTTTTTTCAGCTTCCTGTAAATTAATTATACCATTATCGTCTGCAAGCCATATCTTTATATATGCTATATTTCTCTCATTCTCAGTTACGCGACACACTTTTAGCTTTGTTACGGATTTTGCTGTAGAAAGCTCATATTCACCTAGTTTCCTATTTTTCTGATATGCAACTGCCTTTAAAGTTCCCGGTTCATATGGCACTTCATAAGATGCTGTAAAATGATTTGCTATTCCTGCCGGTTTTCTTCCAAGCGATTTATCATTCAGAAAAAGCTCTACTTCATCACCAGATGAATAAACATCCACATTTGCCGTTGTCCCTTCAAAGCCCTTCCATGTCCAGCTGCTGATGTTATCCTTAAACATCCATGCAGTTTTACCTGCTGTCTGTCCTGCGTGTTCAAGTCTCTCGACCGCAATATATGGTTTATCTGTCAGACCATACACTATTTCCCTGAAAAAGCTGATTGGTCTTCGATTTCCAATCAAATCAATATCTCCGATATATCCCAGTCTCTCAGGATAGATGCTTGTGAAATTGGCATTTCCATCATAATGGAATATTCCCACCCCAGCTTCACCTATATAGTCGTATCCTGTCCATGTAAAGTCTCCAATCACGTGTGGATAAACTTCAACAAGCTTCCAGAGATTTTCTATGTCAGCCGGATATGTTTCAGTACCGAGAACCGTTTTTGCAGGATGCAGTTCATGCTCCAGCTCATATCTTCCACTTAAATAGTTGAGTCCTGTTATATCACAGCTTTGCGAACATTCTTCAAGTGCTTCTGAAACAAGCGGATGCTTTGCAAAAAACTCTCCTTTTTCGCCCGACATCAGACTCATAAAACTGTTTAATGCATTGCTTCCTCCACCACTTCCACTTCCATGCGAATCCATTCCAAATTTTTCTGCAACATCCCTCATAATAACGCTGAGACGCCTGCCTGCACAGTTTAATCCATTCAATGCATTCGTTGTATATCTGGTATTATCGAGCTCATGGAATTTATTGCATAGTATTCTGTTTATCCAGGCTCCCTGCTTAGTTCCAGCTTCCTGTATCTCATTTCCAACTGAATAAATAACAACTGATGGATGATTATAGTCTTTTTCAACCATATGATTAATCCACTGATTATATTCATCTTCAAAAATATCAGAGAAATCATATGTATTTTTTTCCTTGTCCCACATATCCGTCAGCTCATCCATAACCAACATTCCAATATGATCACACGCATCAAGCATTGCTCTGCTCATTGGGTGATGTGCACTTCTTATTGCATTAAAGCCCGCTTCCTTCAATCTCTTGCAACGGTACCATTCTGCCTCCTTAAATGTCTCAGCACCTATCACGCCATTATCATGATGTATACAGGTTCCTCGAAGCTTAACTGTCTCACCATTTATCTGCAATCCATGTACAGGATCAAGCGCCAATACTCGGATTCCAAAATTAGAAACTGCTTCATCACATATTTCATCATCAAACCTTGTCGTTATATGACACTCATATAACGACGGCTGTGCCGGACTCCATTTCTTTGGTTGTTCAATCGGTATTTGTACACGCACTGTCTGCATTTGCTCTGAACGAAATACTACTCTCTGTGTATTCGATGCAGCTTTCTGTCCATCTTTTTTTATTTCAATCAGACATTCTGCCTCTAATCCATGTCCAATAATGTTTTTCAACTGTGCACACACCTCTAAAACCGCCATGTCATCATTCACTGACAATGTCGTAATACGCAGCTTATCATGTGAAATATATACACCTTTTCCTGTCCACAGATTGACATCTCTGTAAATTCCTGAGCCTGAATACCATCTGCTGTTAGGCTGTTTACTGTTATCGACATCTATTCTTATAATATTCTCATGCTCATAGCTTATCCATGGCTTTAAGTCAACCGAAAACCCCATATATCCATTACGATTCATTGCCGCTAGCGATCCATTAATCCAGACTCTTGCAATTCCATAAATTCCTTCAAATTCCAGAAATACATCCTGCTTTTTCCACTCATTTTGAGCCATAAAAGCTTTTTCGTATGTATACACACCTCCGGGATAAAAGCCACTCTGTGCTCCGGAAGGACAGTCCTTATCTCTTTTTTCACGAATCATTGCATCGTGAGGGAGTGTAACAGCAACTGCATCACTGTTCCCGTAAAAGGCTTTTAATCTGTCAGCCTGATCAGCTTTTTCAAATGTCCAGTCCTCATTAAATTTCTGACACTGCATACTTCATTCCTCTTTCAATCTGTTAGTCTGCTTTTTCTGCTCTTTCCATGTCAATTCTCTTATTTTCCTTTTCCACCTTCATTAAACCAAGAAGAATAGTAATTACGACACCAAGAATTACAGGTATTGTGATATACATACTGAAAATCATATTTGTAGCTGCTGCGGTCTGAGTTGCAGCTTTTCCGGCATATCCTGCTGCATGCAATAGCCAGCCTACAGCCGCAGTACCAATTCCACCACCAACTTTTACTCCAAGTGATGAACAGCTAAACATCATTCCATCAATATGTACCCCTTTCGTACGATAGGTATATCCGCTGATTTCAGCAATCAGGGCATTTAATGTTCCCGACATTGTTCCGGCAAATGTTCCTTTAAGGAACATAAAAAGTAACATCATTGGTAAATTCTTCTGCATCGCAAAAATAATTAGAAATATTCCTAAAATATCACTGATTACATATCCCCAGAAATTAACCTTTTGCATGCTTCCGGTCTTCTTTACAAGAATCGGAGTAAAAATAAGTGCAATTATTACAGGGAACATCTTCATCATTGAGAACAGTCCAAGTAATGAACCATTTCCAAGTACATGTTTCATAAAATAAATAGCTGAACCTGTTGTAAGATTACTCATGAAATAATAAACAATATAAATTGCAACAATTAAAATATAGTATTTGTTACTTATAAGTAACTTCAAAGACTCAACAAAACCTATTTTGTCATCCTTCGGCTTTTGTATATCCTCAACTGCTGCACTACCTTCTTCCGGTAACTCCTTAACACACAGGCAGCTTATTGTGTTGACAACAAGTCCGATTACACCACATATAACAGCAACCATACGCCATCCTGCAGCTCCACCGCCAAAGGCATCAACTGCACCTGTTACTGCAAATCCCATTACAATATTTGTAGCAACTGCAAACATGAAACGTATTGATCCAAGCTGAACCCTTTCATTCTTGTTTCTGGTAATAAGGGCTGATAATGCTGAATATGCTATTCCGTTTGCCGTATAAAAGATAGCATTGAGTGCTGTATAAAATGCGAAGAAATACGCATATTGTGCAGTTTCACTCATTCCACCCGGAATTGAAAACAACAGCACCAGACAAAGTGATACGCCTATCTGTGCATACAGCATCCATGGTCTTGCCTTTCCAAGCTTTGACTTAGTGCGGTCAATTAAATTTCCAAATATCACATCTGAAATTCCATCAAGAAATTTCGATACCAGCATTAATGTTCCAATAATTCCTGTGTTAAGCCCCATTGTATCAGATAAATATAAAAGCACAAAGCTCGATACAAGTCCATAGCTGGTATTTGAAGCCAGGTCTCCTGCTCCATACGCTATCTTCTGATACCATTTCAGGTATTTCTTTTCTGTTTCCTGCATAATAAATGCAACCTCCTTTTTCCTGTTAACAATAATAGTTTGTATTGTATTTTTCATAAACGCTTATGTTTTGTATACTGTTACTTTAATAAATTATTGCTTACAATTCTATAACATATGTGATAAAATATCAGTAAGTTTTTATCATATTCGTGGATAAGGAGAGAAATATACCATTATGACCTCATCATATACTGTCAAAAACATCATAGAGCAGGATAATATAAACAGTACAATCAATTCATATATAAAAATACTTACACCAATACAGTTCACACTCGAAACATGTAATAAAGCAAACGATGACAAATATCTGAATTTTTTGATGACCTCACCACGTGAAAATACATTTTACAGCTTTAAAACAGAAAAGGAAATCAATCATTTTAATATGAGACCTCCACATATTCATGATTTTTACGAGCTTCTTATTGTATTGGATGGTGAAATCCATCAGCTGATTGAAAAGACTGATTTTGTGTTCCACAGTGGAAGCTGTTGCCTGATGAACCACAATATAGTACACAAAGAAATTTTTTCTTCCGATGCAACTCTTTTGTTTATCGGGATGTCAAAAGAGCTTGTCCAACAGCTTTCAGAAGATGAACCAAAAGTTTATTTTCCGGATATAGAAAGGCCCGGCCATAACCCTATTCTTAGATTTCTTTCAGATAATCTCGATAATCCTGACACAAAGGAATATCTTGATTTTATGCCATCGCTAAACAACAAAGACTGGCACCATACTCTCCATGCCATAACTGACAATATACTTCGTGCCATTATGTTTCCGAAGCTTGGTTCTACTTATGTCATCAAAGGAATGCTTTTAGAATTGTTTGATTATCTGTCCAATCCAGAACACTTTCATTTCACTCCCGTCCATGTAGAAGCAGACAATGATTTTCTTCTTTTCACACACATAAGTCACATTTTAGAGGACACAAATGGACGCATTACACGTTCTGAGCTTGAACAATTATTAAATTACAGTGGAAATTATATAAACTCTATAGTTAAGAAATATACAAATTCATGCCTATTCGATTACAGTCAGACATTCTGTATGAAAAAAGCGGCTGCTCTCCTGCTTGAAACAACCGCTTCTATATCCGAAATTATGGAGGAACTGCATTTTACGAATACAACACATTTTTATAAGTGCTTCAAAGAACATTATCATATGACACCGAAGCAATATAGGATTTCAATGAAAATAAAACTTGTGCCATAGTTGCAAAATGTTCCTCATCCTGTATCCTTCAGCCAGATTTTTTGTGAATATTCAAGTTTTTCAAAATCCATATAAGCATTCTTTAAAAGCATTTATTAATACTTAATCCTAAAATAATCCAAATACGCTTTATACTTGTCCTGCGCGGTCAGGCAGGTATCTGTCAGATATCCTTTTTCGTTGTCCCATTCCTTCAATCCACGATAATAGAACATTTTCAAATTATCTTCAATGATAAACGGAACAATATTGTATTTTAGACACTCTTTAAACATAGTCAATCTGCCCACACGACCATTTCCGTCCTGGAACGGGTGAATCCGTTCAAACTTCACATGAAAGTCCAGAATATCCTCAAAATTTTTTTCTTCTTTGGCATTGTATTCCGCCAGCAATGCCTTCATTTTATCGGCAACTTCTTCCGGAAGGGCTGTATCCCTGCCACCGACTTCATTCGGAAGTTTCTTATAATCACCAACAGCAAACCAATCTTTTCTGGAATCGCTGGTGCCATTCTTCAAAACCAAGTGAAGTTCTTTGATGAATTTCTCCGTCAAAGCGGCTTTTGCATGATCAATAATCATGTCGATACAACGAAAGTGATTTGCCGTTTCAATCACATCATCCACATTCAGCACTTCTTTTTCTACGCCAATAGTATTGGTTTCAAAGATATATCTGGTTTGATCATGTGTCAGACGGCTTCCTTCCATATGGTTGGAGTTGTATGTCAAATCAATCTGTGTCTTATGGTATATTCCACCGGAATATTTACTTGCCTTTTGCTCTTTCAGAATATCCAACAGAGTAATAGGTTCTTCTTTTCTTTTGTTAGTGCGCTCCGGTTTCTCTGCGTCTTCCGGAAGGTTCCATGTCTTACCAGTAAGAAATGCACCGTTCACACGCCCCTTAGCACAGTAATTTCTAACACTGCGCTCTGACATATTCCATTTTTTTGCTATTTCAGCAACTGAAAGATATCGCATCTATTATCCTCCGCCATAAATTATATTAAATAGCCTTGTTAATCTATTATATAGTATACCACATCACCGGCAAAAACATCAGTATATTTTAATCTAAATTATTATATTTTTGCCGTTAAAAAATCTATTAAGAAATCTGTTTTAATAGCGTTGACAAAAGTGTAAAATGAAACGCTACATTGAATGCTGTGCAAAAGTTACCTCGAAAATCGTTCCCCCGGTCTTGCCTGATTTAATACAAATACTGCCATCATGTACTCTAACGATTTCATGGACAAGAGCAAGTCCGAGTCCTACGCCGCCCAGCTCCCGGCTTCTGGATTTATCCACACGAAAGAACGGCTCAAACACTCTATCTCTAAGCTCCTTTGGTATTCCGCTTCCCGTATCTTCTACAGACAGATAAACATGCTTTTTTCTCTGATATGCGGTTATGGTAACCTGTCCGAGCGGATGATTATATTTGATAGCATTTTCAACCAGATTGTATACAAGCCTGTAAATAAGTATATCACTGCCTATCATAGTGGCATCCTCACATTTTCCAATCAGCTTTATATTTTTTTCCTGTGCAAGAGGCTCAAGGTCTGCCAAAACCTCTTCAACAATAGCATCCAATACAATTTTATCATCTCTTCCCACCGTCTGAAGCTCACTCATGTCAAGAAGAGTCTTTACCATCCTGTTTAATTTATCATTTTGTTCCGTAACCATTTTTATGGTCTGCAAAGTGTCTGCATCATTCCCAGGGTGAGTGGCAGAATTATATAAATCAAGCTGTACCTGCATTAACGCTAATGGAGTTCTCAGCTCATGTGCTGCATTTGCAGTAAACTGTCTCTGTATCTCAAATGCATCCGACAGACGCTCAAGCATCTTATTATAAGAAATACCCAGCTGGTTCAGTTCCTTAATATTGTTTTCCTCTATTCTTGAATCAGACAGATTCTGAGCCTGCACCTCTTCGATTTTATCGGAAAACTCCCTGATTGGTCTGAGTGCATGCCCGCTTATAAAATAAGTGACAACTCCTCCCAAAAGTGCCAGCAAAACAGTGATTATCAGACTGTTTCTTTTATAGTCTGCCTTATTATTGTACACCTGAACCGAAAATTCATCCGCAAACTCATCCCACTTATCGTCTGGTATGCTGATATATATTTCATCTGATTTGTCTCCTTTTTCATCCCCCTGTGACTCTACCGCATCCTGCAGAGAATCAATGTAATGCACACCATTTTTATAGACAAACATAGTCAGGAAGCCACATATAATGGCAATACACAATGTAGTTATACACGTAAGTCTCCACTGTAACGACATTCTTTTCATCTGTCAGACTCCTCCCGTATTTTATAGCCTTCACCTACCTTGTTCAGAATGGGATCATAGCCCAGCTTCGCCTTAAGCTTTTTTCTAAGTGAAGACATATGTACCCTGATTGCTCCGCTAAAGCTGTCTGCTGTGGCATCCCACACATGCTCTATCAGTTCCTCCTGGCTCACCGGTCTGCCTATATTGATAAGTAAATATTCCAAAATACCATTCTCTTTTCTTGTCAGTGAAACCGGCTCTCCCTTTGCATATGCCTCGCGCTTAATCGTATCAAACTTTATTTCTCCGCATTTAAGACATATATCATTCTGTACAAATTTCCTTCTTGTCAGGCTTCTGATACGTGCCTCAAGCTCCTGCAGATGGAATGGTTTTTCCATGTAATCATTTGCTCCTGCATCCAGTCCCTCTACCTTATCAGCAATCTGACCTCTTGCAGATAATATCAAAACCTTAGTTTCATCATTGTATTTTCTAAGCTCCTTAAGAAGCTCCATGCCATCCATCCCCGGCAGATTCAAATCCAAAACTATCAGATCATAATTCTCCGACAGTATACATTCAAGAGCCTCTTTCCCATCATAACAGGTATCCACCTCATAACCGGCAGCATACAGACTCTTTGCAACCATATCACATATTTGTTTCTCATCCTCAACAATTAATAATCTCAAAATGTTCTCCTGCTTCTTAACAATAATTTTACAACCTATATTGTATAATACCAAAGTCAGCTGGTCAACAATACAACAAAAAAGGAGCAACATTATGTTGAAATACCAAAAAACATGTCAAATTATTCTGCTTATCCTTGGTGTATCCATGATAAGCTATGGTGCAGTCAGAGGTGAGGCGGCTACAGTGCTTGGTAAAGCAATAAAACTATGTCTGGAGTGTGTCGGAATTGGATAAGGAAAAGAAATTACTATCAAGAAAACTGGCAAAAATACGTGGATGGATACAGGCGGCAGCAACACTGCTGACCAATATTCATATTCCAAATTTATTTAAGGGTAAAATATATCAGGGCAATGCAAAAACAGTATGCGTACCCGGATTAAACTGCTACTCATGCCCTGCCGCAACAGGGGCATGTCCAATAGGAGCATTTCAGGCAGTCGTCGGGTCATCCAAATTTAAGTTTTCATACTACATAACCGGATTTTTTATTTTACTCGGTGTGACTCTCGGCAGATTTATATGTGGTTTTTTGTGCCCATTTGGATGGTTTCAGGATTTACTTCATAAAATCCCCGGAAAGAAATTTTCCACAGCCAAGCTAAAGCCTCTTAGGTACTTAAAATATGTCATTCTTATTGTTTTCGTTATACTTCTTCCGATGCTTGTAACGAACTCTATAGGAATGGGAGACCCGTTCTTCTGCAAATACATCTGTCCTCAGGGTGTTTTAGAGGGTGCTATACCGTTATCTATTGGAAATGCTGCTATCCGTTCTGCGCTGGGAAAGCTTTTTTCTTTCAAGTGTATGATTTTAATTGCAGTGATTGTACTAAGTATCTTATTTTACAGGCCTTTCTGTAAATGGATTTGTCCGCTTGGAGCAATCTACTCGTTATTTAATAAGGTCAGCCTGCTCAAAATCACCGTTGATAGCAGCAAATGTGTCGGATGCGGTCAATGCTCAAAGGCATGTAAGATGGATGTGGATGTGTGTAAGACACCGGATCACCCCGAGTGCATACGCTGCGGTGCCTGCATAAAGGCCTGTCCGAAGGATGCCATCTGCTACCGGTTTATGGGAAAATCATGTCAAAAAAATGACAACAGATAACTATTAAACATTTTACTATTATTTTTAAAGGAGAAATTACTCATGAAAAACAAATTATCATTTATTTCTATTTTTACACTCTGCATAGCATTATCACTTACAGCATGCGGTGGAAAGCAAGCTTCCACAACAGATTCTAAGAACACTCAGACCGAAGCCGGCACAGAAGCATCCGGCAAATCAGATTCCAAACTTGATGATTTATATCAGCAGGAAAATCAGCTTTTTGCAGATCACGCTGATGTGTGGAACAAGGCATTTGGCATGATGAATAAAAGCGACGCCGATCCAAACGGAAATTATGCTGATTATCTTGCCGGCACCGTAGAATCAAACAAGGATTCATTCACAGACGATGAGCTTAAAACACTTAATGAGGATATTGAAACCATACGAAAAATCGAGGAACAGATAGCAGAGCTTGAAAACAAAAATAAATCATCAGACGACAACCAAAAGGACAGCTCTAAAGCCTCATCTGTATTCAGTGATTTTTCCGGTGAGGATTTTGATGGCAATAAGGTGGATGACAGCCTGTTTTCCGGTAATGCAGTAACAGTCGTCAATTTCTGGTTTACCGGTTGCAAACCATGTGTCGCTGAGTTATCCAAGCTTAACGAATTAAATGATGCTATCAAATCAATGGGCGGAGAAGTTGTTGGCATCAACACTGAGACCTTCGATGGCAATAAAACAGCTATCAAAGAGGCAGCCTCTGTTCTTGAAAGCCAGGGTGTCAAATATCGTAATCTGTCTATTGACTCTTCTAGCGCTGCCGGTAAATATGCCTCAGAAATCATGGCATTTCCAACAACTATACTTGTTGACAGAAATGGCAATATTGTAGGTGAACCAATGCTCGGCGGAATTGATAACAAGGACAACTATGATGCCCTTATGAAGCAGATTCAGTCTGTAATTGATGCAGACAGCACAAATAAATAGAGGTCTACATATAAAAAAGCTCCTGTGCATTGCACAGAGAGCTTTTTAGTCAAATATACTACTTCTTTAACGTTCCAACATAGTCTCCATTATTATATACAAATGGTCCTGCTTCTTTTTCTTCTCCGAAATACTCAGGTCGCAGAGAAAGGATATCTAACAATTCATCCATGTTGCTTACCTTTGTTGCCTGATATGGCTGCTCAAATGCTATTTTTTCTACAAACAGATAATAGTCACTGTACTTTATCAATAGGCCTGTATGCCCTACGAAAATCGCATCAGAATCCGGATCATAAATTGCTATGCTAATAAGTGATATACGGTCACTGTCTATTTGAAATCCATACTTCTTCCAGTTGTCAGAGAATGTCTTTTCAGGATGTTTATC
>OBCI01000006.1_pt1 | contig 139162 bp, 137 predicted proteins | sample 1495881 | NCBI WGS metagenome assembly OBCI01 (sample SAMN03418262, study PRJEB22391) | human gut metagenome | biome: human-gut; feature: organic feature; material: feces | host: Homo sapiens | place: Tanzania | collected 2013-01 | reverse complement strand
TAACTTTTTAAATCAGTCTGAGATGTGGGTATGGAATCTCAGATTACAATTGACGACTCCAAAACCAAAAAATGTAAATAATAAGCTGAGAATCAAAAAACAAAGGAAAAAGTTTATGGTATTTTAAAGAATCAATTGAATTATATGCAAAAAAGACACCGCAGGGGTGTCTTATTCGCTATCATAATATACTTTATTAATCTTTGAAAAGATCTGTTGAGTAGTATCTGTCTCCGCTATCAGGAAGAAGTGCTACGACTGTCTTGCCCTTGAACTCCGGTCTCTTGGCTACCTCGATTGCTGCATAGAGAGCTGCTCCTGAAGAAATACCTACAAGTACGCCCTCCTCTTTTGCGATAATCTTTCCGTACTCAAATGATGCCTCATTTGATACAGGGATAATCTCATCATATACCTCTGTATTTAATGTGTTTGGTACGAAACCAGCTCCGATTCCCTGAATCTTGTGTGCTCCGGCTTTTCCTGTTGAAAGCACTGCTGATGTCTCAGGCTCCACTGCGATAATCTTTACGTCAGGGTTCTTGCTCTTTAAGTACTCACCTGTTCCTGTGATTGTTCCGCCTGTTCCGACTCCGGCTACGAATGCATCTACCTGTCCGTCTGTATCGTTCCAGATCTCAGGACCTGTTGTCTTTCTGTGTGCCTCCGGGTTTGCAGGATTCTCAAACTGCTCAGGAATGAAGCTGTCAGGAATCTGCTCATGAAGCTCCTCTGCCTTGGCGATGGCTCCCTTCATACCCTTTGTACCGTCTGAAAGCACGAGTTCTGCGCCATATGCCTTGATGATGTTTCTTCTCTCGATGGACATTGTCTCAGGAAGAACAATGATAATCTTATATCCCTTTGCTGCTGCGATTGCTGCAAGTCCGATTCCTGTATTTCCTGATGTTGGCTCGATAATTGTTGAGCCCGGCTTGAGCTTTCCGTCTCTCTCTGCCTGCTCAATCATCTCTTTTGCGATTCTGTCCTTTACTGATCCGGCCGGGTTGAAGTACTCAAGCTTTGCAAGAAGTCTTGCCTCAAGTCCGAATGCCTTCTCTACGTGTGTAAGCTCTACGAGCGGTGTATTTCCAATAAGTCCTAATGTTCCCTGATAAATGTTTGACATGTTTGTGTCCTCCTTGATGTCATTGTAATGTTAATGCTTTGTTTTAATCTCCTATATTCATACTGTATTTGTATGAATTAATTGTTGATATAAATATACCCCATGAATCCCTATCTGTCAACAGGAATTTATGGGGTTTTTAATATTTTATTTTTATAGCTATTATTATTCCCTTGTCAACAGATCTTTTCTTGCACCTCCATCAATAAAATATATATCGTTATACTCTTCTTAATCTCATAAAAAATAGCAGATTAAGAAGAGTATACGTTGTTTCATTTTAATATCTATATGTAGTAACACATTTTTTCTCAGTAACTACCTTATTTTTCTCATTGAAAAATACAATCTCGGAATCACAAACAAATTCCCAACAAAATAAATTAAAACAACTAATTCTATCAGCCCGATAACCCTGCCATTTATACAATACAGATAAATGTATTTAAACAAGGTGTTTAATTGCAAAAGCTGTCCCGGCAAAAGATTTACTGCTTCTGAAAGAATAGGAATCCTTCCGAGAAACGGGCAGACGCATACAAAGAAAAACGGAATAGTAATTGCCACAATGCCTTGCTTTGTATGTATCGAAACTAGCATGGACAACGATAAAATAAATATACATCCAATATATGCGCCCACGACTGTAATAAGATATTCCTGGAAAAACGTTATATTATAAATACTATGCCAATTATCCGCATCAGTCTGTATTAAACAGTTGGCTCCGTTTACTCCAAGTGTTGCCAAAACAATAAGTGTAAACAAAATCACCTCAAACCAATAGACTGCTGTAATTGTACCTATCCCTGCATATATTTTTGACATTATAGCTTTGCTTCGTCCCAGCTTTGCAGAAAAAAACACACTATCAGCTTTATATTTAAATTCATCTGAAAAGATACCTGATACCAAAAAAGCACACGCCAATATAACAATAATTAAAATTGATGGAAAATATGCAGCCTTCAATAATGTTTTCCATCCCTCCGCGGCTTCATAATATAACGGTTTCTGCATATTTTCATACTTGTTTAAAATATATGTTTTTTCCTCTCCTGAATATTTTGTTCCCGCATCATCCAGATACTCATCAAGCCCATTTTCTCTTGTTGAATAAAAATGCTCTAAGCTATCCTTAGATATTTTAGAAATACGATAATAATCATATTCATCTGCCGGAGAAAATGCCTCATTTATTAAGTCTCTTATGTCCATTATTCCCTGAATCTTTGAATAGGCCTCGTCATTTTCAATATTTTCATCTTCCTGCGATGAGTTTTCTTTATTAAAACTATATACCTTCAACAAAGTGTCCTTTGTCAAATTTCCCTTCCATTCGTTCTTTTTTTCTGTAAGCTCTTTAGCAGCAGAATGTCCATGTACAGGGGTTCCGTCATTTTTAATATAAGAAACATCATTTACCGCAAGCAGCGCAAACACGATCACTATCATGGTTGTAATAAATAAGACTATTCTATTTACAGGCTTCACAATTATTTTCTTAATTTCATATTTCATTGTTTTCTTCCCCCATTTCATCAAAATAGTCAAGAAATAAATCCTCTAACGTTGCTTTGGTTTCGACTGCATTTTCAATTGGCTTATTTGAAGAAATAATTCTTAAAACAGCCTCATCCTCTTCCATTTTTATATTGGATACCTTATACTTTTTGTTTAATAAAACAGAATTGCTCTTATCTGTTTTACATATCCATACTTTTTCACTCATGCCGGACAACAATTCACCTGCCGTTCCATTTTTCCTGATACTTCCATCCTTCATGAGTAGAATTTTGTTTGCCACATACTCAATATCCGATACAATATGTGTAGATAACAGCACCAGACGCTCCGTTGATAATTCGCTTATTAAATTTCTGAACCGGACGCGTTCATTAGGATCCAATCCGGCTGTAGGCTCATCTAACACCAGGATTTTAGGGTCATTTAACATAGCCTGTGCGATTCCCACTCTTCTAAGCATACCTCCGGATAGATTCTTCATCTTTTTCCTGCTGTATCTGCTCATTCCAACCTGTTCCAATAAATCTTCCATTCTTTTTTTTGCAACAATTGGCTGCAGCCCTTTAATTGATGCCACGTAAAGTAAATAATCCTTGACGCTGAAATCCGGATAATAGCCAAAATCCTGTGGTAAATATCCAAGCATCTTCCTATATTCCGCGCCCATTTGAAAGATATCATTCCCATCACACAAAATATGTCCCTTTGAAGGCTTTATCAATGTGCAGATCATTCTCATCAATGTAGTTTTTCCGGCTCCGTTTACCCCTAATAATCCATATACACCATTGTCCATTTCAATAGATAAGTTATCAACAGCAATAAACTCATCAAATTTTTTTTCAACATTTTCTATAGCCAATTTCATTTAATCTAACCTCCCAGTATTTATTACAATTATCAAAAAATTGCTTTATTGTTATAATTAAATAAATTATCGCTGCCATAAGCACCACAGCCCATATCGGATATATGACAGCGTCATATATGCCTTCAATTGATGTTATCCCCCACCAGATGCCAACCCATATAAAGCACATTATGATTGCGCAGCCGGAGTTCAATGTATTTTTCCCATCTAAGGTTTTAAAACAGATGCTCGCTGTTACCACCATTGGTAACAGGAATTGAAAAACGATACTATACACCGGTTGATCACATGCAAAATGTACAACCACGCCAAATACCGTTATCATAAAAATATCTACAATTCCTAAAATACAAATTCTCGCTGCATATATCTGTCTTATAGAAAAATAGGATGACATTTCTATCTCAAGGCACTTATATTTTTCATTTTTCCACAGCTCCGGTACAAGAAATATAATAAACATAGCTCCGGCTATTCCAAGGCTTCTATTGACGTAATATCCATCTCTATCAGAATGAATCCAAAAGCAGATTATAAGCAGCAAAAAAGCCTGCAGCACCCACCATCGTTTTTGAATCTGCTTTAGCTGTATATTTAAAAACTGATGATAGCTTAACATGTTTTTTTCAGCCTGTTCATATAAGACATTGCCTGCTTTTTTTACGATTTGGCTGATTTCCTTATCATATTCTCGTTTTGTGCACTGCTTCTTAAGCATCATAATCCTCCCCTTCCATAAGTTTTTCTAATATTTTCTTTGCTCTTTTAATTCTGTACTTAACCAGTGGCAATGATATTCCCAGCATAATTGATATTTCCTTTTGCTTATACCCCTGCATATAATACATACTTATGCATTTCTTCAAATCATCCGGCAGCTTATTTAATACCAACGCAAAATCGGTTCTATCAATCAACGCATTATACTTATCAGCCTGCTCACATATCTCTCCTACATTTTCTATGTATTCATCCAATGAAACTGTATTTTTCCCTGCAAATGAATTTTTCAAAAGATTTCCTGCAATCGTATACAAATAATTTTTGGTCTTATTTTGAAATTGATACTCATATATATGTTCAAAAAACTTCAAAAAAGTATCCTGTGTCAGGTCTTTTGCTGTTTCTTTATTTACGCATCTGTATGTAAAATAGTTCAAAATATCTTTATAATACTTTGACACCAGTTCATCACAGGCCTGTGTATTTCCTTTTTTTATCTTTTGAATCAACCAATAATCAGTGCTCACCTTATTGTCCTGTTACCTTGCTATTTTTCTTTGTCTATAATGTATAACAATTTAAGTACTTAAAAAGATAGTACTTATAAAATTTTTATTTCAAAGCATTTCATAATTTTTAAACTTCCCTATAATTTAATAGAGCAGACGGCATTTTAATTATGCTGTCTGCTCTATTATAATATATTCGCGACTGTTCAAAAGTCCTGCTAATTTACTATGACATCTTTTCAATTGTTCCACCGCACAGTACGTGCCCATCCTGATAGAATACCGCTGCCTGCCCCGGTGTCATGGCGCGCTGCGGTTCGTCAAATACGCATTTTATCATGCCGTTTTCCATAGGGGTGAGTGTACAGTCAGCTCCCCTGTGAGAGTAGCGTACCTTTCCTATACTGCGGGTGCCCGGTGTGATGTGCTCCTGCGCCATATAGTTTATATCGCTGATATAACAGGTGTCTGAGAAAAGTGACTCATTTGTGCTGATTACGACCTCATTTGTTGCCGGACGCAGCTCCTTTACGAATAAAGGCGTTGCGGCTGTGATTCCAAGCCCCTTGCGCTGTCCGATAGTATAGTGGATGAGACCCTTATGCCGGCCGAGAATATTGCCCGATTCATCCACGAAGTTTCCCGGCTCATAGGTTTTGCCTGTCTCATTCTCGATGAATGAGGCATAATCGTGATCCGGCACGAAGCATATGTCCTGGCTGTCGCTCTTGTGCGCCACAGGCAGTCCGGCTTCCTCTGCGATACGGCGGATTTGTGGCTTTTCATACTCTCCAACAGGCATCAGCGTGCGACGAAGCTGCTCCTGTGTCAGATTGTAAAGCGCATATGTCTGGTCCTTTTCCGCTGTGACTGAGTTGGCTATGGTGTATCTGCCGTTTGGAAGCTTTGCTATACGGGCATAATGGCCTGTTGCTATATAGTCTGCTCCTATCTCTAGTGAGCGGTGAAGCAGCGACTCCCATTTCACATATCGGTTGCAGGCGATACACGGATTTGGCGTGTATGCGCGCTCATATTCGGACACGAAATAGTCTATGACGTATTTCTTGAAATCAGCCTTGAAGTTCATCACATAATACGGAATATCAAGCACTGCTGCCACTCGTCTGGCGTCCTCCACTGCGGATAGCCCACAGCAGCCGCCCTCCTGTGACTGTTTAAATACATCCTCGTCCTGCCATATCTGCATTGTGACTCCGATGACATCGTATCCCTGTTCCTTTAATAAATATGCCGCTACTGACGAATCCACTCCGCCCGACATTCCTACTACAACCTTCTTTTTCATTAATAGTCTTCCTCAGGCGCCTCTTCCTTCTCGCTGATATCGTTTACAGGCTTCTCAAGTCCCTCGATCTTGATACCGTTTTTCTCTGCGTAATCCCAGAGTGCTGCATGGATTGCCTCCTCTGCGAGAAGTGAGCAGTGTACCTTTACAGGTGGAAGTCCGTCAAGTGCCTCCATAACTGCCTTGTTTGTAACCTCAAGCGCCTCCTGGATTGTCTTACCCTTTACGAGCTCTGTTGCCATGCTGCTTGTTGCAACTGCCGCGCCACATCCGAAGGTCTTGAATTTGGCCTCCTGAATAATGCCGTTGTCATCTATATCCAGATACATTCTCATGATGTCTCCGCACTTTGCGTTTCCTACTGTGCCGACACCACTTGGATTCTCCATCTCTCCTACGTTTCTTGGATGGTTAAAATGGTCCATTACCTTTTCACTGTATGCCATGTCCTTAGTTCCTCCTAATTTTCATGTATATATTAATGTTGTGATAGTCACTATAATTTCTGACCTGATCATTTATACCTCAGATTTGCCGTTTTTCTTTACAAAATCCTCGTATAACGGTGACATGCTTCTGAGCCTTGCTATGATTTCCTTTAACTTGTCCACTGTATAGTCGATATCCTCAAGAGTGGTCTTCTCTGATAATGTAAGACGCAGTGAGCCGTGTGCTATCTCATGTGGCAATCCTATTGCAAGGAGCACATGCGATGGGTCGAGTGAGCCTGATGTGCAGGCTGAGCCTGAGCTGCCGCATATGCCTGCCTGATCAAGCAGGATAAGCATTGACTCTCCCTCGATGAATCTGAAGCAGAAGTTTGCATTGTTTGGCAGTCTGTCTGTTCTGTGTCCATTTAAGCGTGTATATGAAATTTCACTTGTCACTCTCTCGATGAGGTGGTCTCTGAGCTTTGTCTCATATGCGCTGCGTTCTGCCATGTTGGCCTTTGCAAGCTCTACTGCCTTGCCGAGTCCTACGATACCCGGCACATTGTGTGTTCCCGCACGTCTCTGGCGCTCCTGGGCTCCGCCGTGGATAAATGAGCGGATTTTTACGCCCTTTCTGATATACATCACGCCGATGCCCTTTGGTCCGTTGAGCTTGTGACCACTTGCGCTGAGCATGTCGATATGCATATCATCTACATTAATCGGAATATGTCCGAATGCCTGAACCGCATCTGTGTGGAACAAAATGCCATGCTCCTTTGCTATCTCTCCGATCTCCTTAAGCGGCTGGATAGTTCCAATCTCGTTGTTTGCCGCCATAACTGAGATAAGGATTGTGTCAGGTCTGATGGCTGCCTTAAGCTCATCAAGCTTAATTTTTCCGTCCTCATCAACACCCACATATGTCACCTCAAAGCCATGCTTCTCAAGCCACTGTGCTGTGTGAAGAATTGCATGATGCTCGATGGCTGATGTGATGATGTGCTTTCCTTTTGCAGCATATGCCTCTGCTGTGGCCTTTAATGCCCAGTTGTCGGACTCGCTGCCGCCGCCTGTGAAATATATCTCATCCTTCTTGGCTCCGATAAGGTCTGCGACCTCTCCTCTGGCATGATCCACTGCTCTTTCTGCCTCATCTGCAAAGCTGTATATAGCTGATGGATTGCCGTAATGCTCTGTAAAGTAAGGAAGCATTGCATCCACAACCTCCGGATATACCTGTGTGGTTGCAGCATTATCCAAATAAATTAATCTGCTCATCTATGATAACCTTCTTTCTTTATATGACATAATTTCCATTCTTCTCGTTCTGCCAGTCTACCAGATCCTGCAATGTGATATTGTCAACCACACCTGAGATTGCATCATTGATCTTCTTGTACACAATAGATGTGACGCACTGCTGCTGTCTGTCGCAGACTATCTCGTCATCCTCTATACATGCTACCGGCGCAAGGCTGCCCTCTGTCTGTCTGAGAATCATGCCGACTGTGTAGTTCTGCGGTTCCATCTTCAGCATGTAGCCGCCCTGGGCGCCTCTGACACTTCTGACGTAGCCTGCCTTGTTTAAATTGGATATAATCTGTTCAAGATATTTATCTGAAATATCCTGTCTCTTCGCTACATCCTTCAGGCTGATGGGTGAACCACTGTTGTTCTCTGCAAGATCCATCATAAGGCGAAGAGCATAACGTCCTTTTGTTGAAATTTTCATTTATAGCACCTCTGTTTCATTTCCTACTGCTTTACTATACATTCAGAAATCGCCTTTGTCAAGCCGAAAAACAGAAATCATTTCATTTGTCAGGCTTAATTCCTCTAGGGATGCAGGTATTTCTTCTCTTGACACCCATTTTGCCACCGAAAGTTCCTGCATGTCAACCTCAATCTCATCTGTTCCGTCAACTTCACAGAAATATCCCGCTAGTATATTGTCGGTAAAGCCCCACGGCTGCGATTTGTAATATCTGATGTTTTTCACACGCAGTCCTGTTTCCTCCATGACCTCACGGCGCACGGTCTCCTCAAGCGACTCACCTATCTCGTTAAAGCCTGCCACAAGTGCGTACTTTTTATACTCTCTGCCATTGTATTTTGTCAAAAGCAGCTTATCTCCATTGGTAACTCCCACTATCACTGCCGGATTTATGCGCGGGTAAACCATGTTGCCACAGACCGGACATCTGAGCATGCGCTCCACGTCATCCTCTACCAGCCTGTTTGCGCATCTGCCGCAGAAATGGTTCTTATCATACCAGCCATCCAGATGAAATCCCGTTATCGCGGCAAGCACGTACTCCTTCGGTGCCGCACTGCGCATATAGTGCCGGTTTATGAATTTGCCACCTGTTACTTCCAGTATATGCATTTTGTCGGCATGTGACAGTGCCACCCTGAAAAATGCAGTATCATCAAGTGTAAACAGATACTGATATTTAGCATCGGGACATTCTGTTTTTATATCCTCATATCTTGGAAAGCTTATCTGATGAATATCCTGATTGGATTCGTCAGCAGGCTTGTCCGATGCCTGCTGCACAAGAAGCTGTCCCCTGCTAAAAAAAAGGACCCTGCTGTCCGGGTCCGGCTGTATGTTTTTGTATGTTATGTCCCACGTATGTGGTGCAATGTCCTGAATCATGGTATGCCTCGATTTTCTTTATTTTCGGTTTCCGTTGCACCGTCTGATAATACATGTAATCAGCCTGGAAATAGAATTTCCGCTGATTAACTATGTTATCATACGATGTTTATACGCGCGTATAAACCGTGCCACTACAACCGAAAATTCGCCTCTTGCGAGGCTTCTCCGCCACTGCGTGGCTACAATTTTCGGTTTCCGTTGCACCGTCTGATAATACAGGTAATCAGCCCGGAAATAAAATTTCCGCTGATTACCTGTATTATCATACGATGTTTATACGCTAAAAATCCGAGCGCCTCGCTTCGAACCATCACAACAGACGTTACCTCCACAGTTAACTCCCTCCAGGCTGCCTCGCGTCACATGAAAGCTTCTACTTAGTGCTGCTGTGTTCCCACCCTGACACGGTTCATAGATTTCCATTGCGCAAGACCCAGACGTCAACGCCACTTATGGAGGGCAGCTCCACCGCTTAAGCCCTCTACGAAGCATCACCCCAACTATAGCGGATTGTTGGTTCAAGGTACCGCTACCACCCCGGCTGCTCGGAGACTTAAGTATACGCTATAATGCAGGGTTTTGTCAAGATTTATTGCAACTTCCTTGGAGATGATTACGGCATGCAAGTCCCGGGTACCAGACGCGCATACGTACTCTTGTCGTGGCTACGCTACGCTGTTAAGATTCTGTACGGATTATGCATGATGGTTTTCTATGCTTGACGAAACCGGCTTTTATGCGCCGTCCGTGGCGCATAACGCCTTGCCCAGCCATCCATGGCTGGGCATTTCTGGCTTTCCAGCATAATCCTACAGATTCTAAACATCTTCGCTATGCGCCCCTGCAAGAGTACGTATGCGCGTCCGGTACCCGGGGCTTACGTGCCTTACGTTGTGGTTTTAACGACAAATGGCTTATACTCTGTTTTTTGACCATTTTTTTCAACTACAATAACCAAGTCCTTATACCTGACCGCCTCATTCGAATCCGGGCTGATGTCTAAGGAGTATGATAAATATTCTTTCTTTGCCACTTCATATGTCTCTGAATAATCTGATATCGAATATTGAGTGGTTACATCCTTTAAGCTGAATGTCCATTTCAATTTTTTATCATAGCTTTTGACTTCTTTATATGTGTCTTTCTCCACATTGTACAAAAACTTCACAGAATCATCTGATTTGTAAAATCTTACGTATCTGCCATCTGATGATGCTTCAACGAAAACACACGGATAACCTTGTATCTGTGTCATATCTATTGGTCTGAAATCACAAAATCCCACTAGCTTTTCTTTTTTTAGATTATAAACCCATATTCCAATATAATCATACATTATCACCTTATCCTGATCATAATAGATTATACTTGGCATGGTCGCCTCAAGCTGTACCTCCTCTTTCCCTATTTCCGCTGCCGAAACAGTACATGTCGAATTTCGTTTTATGCCAATTCCAACAACTGCTGTTATACTTATTATTAAAGAAAAACACGCAGCAAATACTACTATTTTACGAATTGTCTTTTTTTTATTTTTGATAACATTTTTTTGATGAGCTTCTATAATATATTGTTCGTCTATGTTTTCCATTACATCAAATATCTTCTCTGCATTCATAAATCAACGCCCCTTTCAACAAGGTAATCATGTAATTTTTTTCTTATTCTCTTTAATGTAACTGAAACATTGTTTTCAGTCATGCCATATCTCTTTGCTATGTCCCTGACGCTGTCAGAATACCAGTAACGACACACAAAAATTTGTCTTTTCTCAGCCGGTATTTCCTTAAGAAAAGAATTAATGTTCTCTAACAGGAACCTGGCATTGCCCTCATCTTCAATATTTTTCGAATCAGTGATTATCTCAGATAATTCATCCAATATTAACGTGAAGCTTCCATTTGTGCGCTTCTTAGCTCTGTTTTTCTTATACAAATTGAATGACATATTTCTGACTATCTTTCCAAGATAAGTCGATAACATTTTAGGTTTGTTTGGCGGAATAGAATTCCATGTATTCAGATATGCATCATTCACACATTCCTCTGCATCCTCAATGTTTCCCAAAATATTCATCGCAATTGATAAACAATATGCATTATATTTTTCTGTTGTTGCAGCAATTGCCTGTTCATCACGCTTCCAGAACAATTCAACTATTGCGCTATCATCCATGCTCACTTCCTCCTTTCACTTATATACACAATTTCTTATCCCATTTCTGACACCTGTAGATATTTTTTTCATAAGAAAATGTATATAACGTATATTATGTAGAAGCAAGTTCCATCCATATAGCCGTCTTTACTGTCCTTGAAGCTTGCGCTTATTTCGCAGCTCCTTGAAAAAGGTAGAGAGCATAGTGCTGCATTCGTCGCCGCAGATTCCTATATCTGTCTGCACCTGATGATTAAACTGCTGCATCTGCAGTAGATTGATGATTGAGCCTGCACAGCCTGCTTTCGGATTCATGGCTCCTATTACCACCCTGGGAATACGTGCCTGTACTATTGCTCCGGCACACATCTGACAGGGCTCGAGGGTGACGTACATGGTGCATTCCTCGAGACGCCAGTCTCCGGTCTTTTTGCTGGCTTTGCGGATGGCAGAGAGCTCAGCGTGAGCGAGTGGATTTTTGTCGGTATTTCTGCGGTTATAGCCACGTGCAATGATTTTGTCACCGGCTACAATTACGCAGCCTATCGGCACTTCATCGAGTGCATATGCTTTTTTTGCCTGTTTTATTGCCTGTTTCATATATTTTTCATCTTGTGTCATATTTGTCTGCTCCATGTGTTATAATCTATTATAATACAATAACTATTCAGAACCACTGAGAACAAGAAAAGCTGATGCGTCATGCTCGCATGTAAGCAGCAGTTTTTCTTGTTCTCAAGGTGGCTCGAATAGAGCCACCCCACACATATGAGCAAAATTAACTGCGTAGCAGTGACAAAGCACGAGTATCGTGCGCTTTTGCGAATGTGCGTGAGGTGGTTTTGAATAATTACATGATACACCAAATGTGAAAGAAGGAAAATATGTTTTTTCAATATGAAACCCCACGCCTGCTTCTTAAGGTATTGCGCGCTGATTGTGCCCCGCAGGTTTTGGATTTTTACAATAGGGATAAAGAGCTTTTCGAAATGTATGAAATAGACCGCGTGCCGGATTTTTATACTGTGAAGCACCTGCAGAAGGTGCTCAGATATGAATACAGTATGGCTGTCAAATCACAGCTTTTCAGATTTTATGTTTTTAAGAAGGAAAATCCGTGCCGGATTATCGGCACTGTGTGTATACATAATATCGCTCCGGCTTTCTACGGAAGCTGTGAAATTGGCTATAAATTTTCCAGTGAGTTTCACCACATGGGGTATGCCACTGAGGCAGTCGGCTTCTGCATAAAGCTTGCCTTTAATGAGCTTCGCATGCACAAGGTGACGGCGGTTGTCCACCCGGGGAATGTGCCTTCGATGAAGCTTCTTAATGAGCTTGGCTTCGTGCAGGAGGGGCTGCTTAGGGATTATCTAATGCTGCACGGGCAGTGGTGTAACCACTATATTTATGGGCTTGTTAATAAATAAGCCCATTTATAATTTAACATAACAATTGGCGCAGGAAACAATTCCTGCGCCAATTTATCATACTTTTTAAAAATCTATACTATTTTTTATATTTTTCAAAATTATATTTTTATTCTTCTCATGCAAATATGTAGGATTGAGCTTGCTTTTCTGAAATATGATACATCTCCTGATATATTTGCTTTGTGTTCTGATACTTTCCTGAAGAATACAGTCCATATATTTCTTCAACACTATATGGCAGATTGTACAGGTTTTCTCTTGTTATTATCACAAAATAATTATCTGACGCCTTTACAAGTTCAGCAAACTCCTGCTGTCTTATAAACTGATTTTCTTCGTCAATAAAAATGATATTTCCTGATAAATTTTTGAGCAACATCTGCCACAGATTTCCCTCAAGAACTGTGCACGGAACATCACATTCGATTTCAATTCCGCTTGCATTACCCAGGTTTGCAAACTGTCTGATCATATTTATGAGTGTTGTTTTCCCTGTGGCACTGTCCCCTTTTATTATCGTGATATTTCTTTTTATTTCAAATTCATAATGAAGTCTATTGTTTTTCACAACAATTTTATGCTTGCCCTTCATACCTTCTCCTATACATATTTGCCTGCAACACTGATGAATTCAGCCATACTGTGAACTATTTCTCCCGTATTCAGTATCTTTGCCTCAAAATCTTTACCAAAATCCATTATATGATGCAGATTAATTGTCAGATTCTTTTTGCCCGCAATTCTCAATATCCACTTTGCGCAGTTATCACCACACGCTGAAGCGTTAAAAATTTTTCCGCTATCATCAAAAGCCATCAACATAAGGGTTTTCACTCCACCGGACAATTCCTTTGTGGATATCGGTCCCAGTATCGGGCTTTGCACCAGATGTGGTCCAATGACGTCTGATTTATCTATATCCTTTATCATTTTGACAGACAGCTCATCAGTTATCCATTCATCTTCATATGTGTTATCAAAATACACCGGAGGATGGTAAATTGCATTTTCCATATCCCCTAAATATATATTTAACATTGAAATCCTCCATCCCATTTGTTAGGATTCTAAAGTATACGCTATGATACGATTTATTGTCAAGTTTCTAAGCATTTACACCTCTCTCACCACAGCAGTAATCAATTCTGTAAACTGCTTTGCCACGCGGTCTGTGGTTTCCTGCACTTCCTTGTGGTTGAGCTTTTTGTCAGATAGACCTGCTGCAAGGTTGGTGATACATGAGATTCCGCAAACCTCAAGCCCCATATGACGCGCTGCAAGTGCCTCACAGGCTGTGCTCATTCCGACGGCATCTCCTCCCAGGATTTTACACATCCTGACCTCGGCCGGGGTCTCATACTGCGGGCCTGTGAGCTGTACGTAGACTCCTTCTCTCAGCTTTATGCCTAGCTTATCCGCCTTTTCTTTTACGATTTCTCTCATTCTGCGGCTGTATACCTCGCTCATATCCGGAAAACGCTCGCCCAGCTCATCAATATTGGCTCCGATCAGTGGACTTGGTATGGCTGTCGCGATATGATCTGCAATCAGCATAAAGTCTCCCGGATTAAAATCAGTATTTAAGCCTCCTGCCGCATTTGTGAGTATTAACTTTTTTGCGCCCATCATTCCCATGAGGCGTGTCGGGAGCACAACATCTGTTATCGGATAGCCCTCATAATAGTGGACTCTGCCCTGCATGATGACAACAGGCACACTATCCACATATCCAAATACAAATCTGCCCTTGTGTCCGGGAACTGTGGATGTCGGAAAGCCCTTGATATCCTTGTAATCTATGGTTGTCTCTATCTTAATCTGCTCTGCATAGTCTCCAAGCCCTGAGCCCAAAACTATGGCTGTTTTTGGTACAAAATCTGTTTTTTCACGCACACTTGCAAGACATGTGGTGAGTTTTTCATATATCCTGTTCATTTTTTTCTCCATATATTTTCTGTTTAAGTTTAAAAAATTCCTGAGATATTACCCCTTAAAGTTCTTCAAGAATAGAATGTCCGATGGTACCCTCCGGCATTTTTACGCCGAAGTTGTCAGTAATTGTGGCTCCAATTACCGCAAAGGTGGCTTCCTCCTCAATTGCGCCGCCGCCCTTCATGCTCTTTGAATACGCGATAAAAGGCACATACTCGCGTGTGTGGTCCGTTCCCTTGTAGGTAGGGTCGTTTCCGTGGTCTGCGGTCAGTATGAGCAGATCATCATCCCTTAGCTTTTCCATTAAAATGCCCAGATTTTTGTCAAATCGCTCAATTTCCTCTCCGTAGCCTGTCACATTTCTGCGGTGTCCCCACAGTGCGTCGAAATCGACCAGATTCACAAAGCATAGCCCGGTAAAATCCTTCTCACAAATATCAATGGTCTGCTCCATTCCATGAACAGAGCTCTTTGAGCGGAATGCCTCTGTAATGCCCTCTCCGCAGAAAATATCATTGATTTTGCCGACTGAAATGACATCCAGTCCACTGTCCTTTAATGCATTTAATGCAGTAAGACCTGTAGGCTTAAGCGCATAGTCGTGCCTGTTTGAGGTTCGCACGAACTCACCCTTTTTCTTTCCCACATATGGTCTGGCAATGACGCGCCCTACTCTCCACTCGTCCTTGAGTGTTATTTTTCTGGCTATCTCACAGCAGCGGTAGAGATTCTGTAAATCAAAGGTCTCCTCATTGCCGCAAATCTGAAGCACCGAATCCGCTGACGTGTATACAATCATCGAACCGTTCTTTATCTCTTCCTCTCCGAGCTCCTCGATTATCTCAGTGCCGCTGGCGCTCTTGTTGCCTATGACCTTTTTTCCGCACTGCTTCTCAAGCTCAGCGATGAGCTCCGGCGGAAATCCGTGCTCTGTGAAGGTCTTAAACGGCTTTTCGGTTTTTATGCCCATCATCTCCCAGTGGCCTGTCATCGTGTCCTTGCCGTTGCTTGCCTCTGCCAGCCTCGTAAATCTGCCGATTGGCTCAGCAACCGGCTGCATCTGACCGCCACAATGCAGGTTGAGCATTCCAAGCCTTGTAAGATTTGGGATGTCGAGAGTCTGCATCCTCTCAAGTATATGTCCAAAGGTGTCTACATCTATGTCTCCAAACCTCTCCGAGTCCGGCATTGCGCCGATTCCCAGAGAATCCAGGACTATCACAAAAATTCTGTTATATTTCTTCATGGTGTCATACCTCCATTTTCCGGTCCGTAAATTTGTGCTGCGGTTAAATGTTAAATCTCCATACGTCTCGCGGCACTATACTAGACATCAGGATTTTCTGATGCAATAAATGGAAATTCATGTAAGTTATTGGCCTAATTATCCGCAGGACGATGTACCAGCTGTCTGAAAATCCGCTCCTTCACGGCATCATCTGCAAATGCCACATCCAGTGCATTTTTCATCATAAGCGGCAGCTCCTCTTCGCATATGCCATATGTTTTTTCTATGAACTCAAGCTCCTTTGACAGAGTTGTATTGCTTACGGTGCGGTTGTCTGTGTTTATTGTGACCTTTAATCCGGCGTCCAAAAACTCCCTGATGGGATATTCGTCTGCTGAAGCCACCGCCTTTGTCTGCAGGTTGCTTATCGGACAAAGCTCGATGCCTATGCCCTTTGCCGAAAGCTGTCTTTCAAGCTCTTCGTGGCCTCTCATTGCTATTCCATGGCCTATCCTGGCTGCGCCGGTCTCCACTGCATCTATGATATTCTGTGCATTTCCACACTCTCCCGCATGGATTGTAAAAGGCAGCCCGAGCTGCTTTGCATATTTGAAAAGCTCCATGAAGCCGGACATAGGGTAAGGCACCTCAGCACCTGCAAGGTCTGCCGCGCACACACCCGCGCCTAAAAATTCCCTTGCGGTGTGCAGCATGCGTCTGTTTTGTTCCTCGCTGTGATGCCTCATGGCGCACACAATAAGCCCATATTCTATGCCAAAATCCTTTTTTCCTCTATCAAGTCCCTTAATCGTCGCCTCTATCACGCGCTCGCAGCTCATGCGCTCATTCTCTGAAAGCAGCGGTGCAAAACGGATTTCCGCGTATACGACGTTTTCCCGGTGCATGCCCTTAAGCACATCATAGGCGGCTCCCTCAAGCCCCTTTTCATCCTGGATGCACTGCCCCGGCAAGTCAAATTTCTCCAGATACTGTGCCAGACTTGTGCAGTCATCCGACACGCTAAGCTCTGCCTCCTGCACCGTCCTGCCAAGCCTTTTCTCGACAAATTCACGGCTTAATGAGCCATCCAGATGGCAGTGAAGCTCTATTTTCGGCAGCTTTATTATATTGTCTCTTATATTCTCTTCTCTCTCCATATTTCCCCCATTTCCGGTTTCCCACTTCCTGTTGAGGCGGCTAACGTTCACACGACCATATAATCAACAACTATTACAGCCCATTATACAGCCCATTAAAGGTACAGCTACAGGTCACTCTACTCAAGGTTCGCAGGTCCGAACCCCTGTGGAAGCATATCCTCCAGTGTGTAAATCCTATAATTTTCCCTGTCAATTGCCAGTATTATTTTAAAGGTCCTTGGATTGCAAAACTCCATCATAACCTGACGGCATACTCCGCATGGCGCTGTATAACCTGTCGCTTTTTGGTTCTTTCCGCCCACGATACAGATTGCCTCAAAATCCCGCACGCCTTCACTCACTGCCTTGAAAAATGCTGTCCTTTCCGCACAGTTTGTCGGTGTGTAGGCTGCATTTTCTATATTGCAGCCGGTGTAGACTGCCTGATTTTTTGCTAAAAGAGCCGCACCGACATTGAAGCCTGAGTACGGCGCATATGAAAAGTCAAGCTGTGCAAGCGCTGTATCAATCAGTTTTTCAATTGTTTTTTTATCCATATATAATTCCCCAGTTATTTATTGTATACGAAAATTCAGTCCATAGCCTTAATGAGCTTCACTACACGGCTTGTCCCAAGCCTGTCAGCGCCAAACTCAAGAAATCTTTCTGCATCATCTAATGAAGAAATGCCTCCGGCAGCCTTCATCTTCACACCCTCTCCGATATGCTCTGAAAACAGCTTTATATCGTCAAAGGTCGCACCTGCCGTGCCAAAGCCTGTAGATGTCTTGATGTAATCAGCCCCTGCGCTCGTCACGATATCGCACATCCTGATTTTCTCATCATCTGTGAGAAAGCAGGTCTCGATGATGACTTTAAGCACCTTATCCTTGCATATAGACTTGAGCTTCTTTATTTCATCCTCTATCAGCTCATACCTTTTATCCTTGAGCCAGCCGATATTGATGACCATATCTATCTCCTTCGCTCCGTTTGCAAGGGCATCCTCTGTCTCAAAGGCTTTCACCGCAGTGGTCGAATATCCGTTAGGGAAGCCTATCACTGTACAGACCTTTACCCTTTCACCCAGGTACTTTGCTGCCTGACTTACATAGCTTGGCGGTATGCAGACCGATGCTGTGTGATATTTTATCGCATCATCGCATATCTGCCTGATTTCGTCCCATGTAGCCTGTGGGGATAAAAGTGTATGGTCAACGTGTTTTAAAATTTCATTTATATCCAATGTCTGTTCTCCGTTTCTGTGTTTTATGTCTGACTTATTCTCCGGCGCAATCCTCACGAATGAGGTTTCGCACTGCCGAAACCGCCACCTGAACCGCCATGTCCGTATCGCGTACCACAGGATTCTCAAGCCCGAGCTTTTCCCTCTCCTGATTTGCGACCACAAGGAAGCATGAGCCTGCCCTGACTCCAAGCTTTGCCGCAACGACAAAAAGTGCGGCTGACTCCATCTCTGACGCAAGACATCCAAGCATCCTCCATGCATTCCATTTATTGATAAGCTCGTAGCCTGCCGGCATTTTTTCAGGCTCGTGCTGTCCGTAAAATGCATCCTTGCACTGCACTACGCCTGTGTGATGCGTAAAGTTTTTCTGCTTTGCTGCCGCAACAAGCGCGTTTGTGACATCTAAATCTGCCACAGCCGGAAACTCTATCGGCGCATACTCCTTTGATGTGCCCTCCATGCGGATGGCGCCTGTCGCAATCACGATGTCACCGCTTTTCACATCTGTCTGCATGCCTCCGCACGTTCCGATCCTCACGAAGGTATCTGCACCGCATCTGTACAGCTCCTCCATCGCGATGGATGCGGATGGTCCGCCAATGCCTGTCGATGTCACACTGACCTTCACTCCATCCAATGTGCCGGTGTATGTGATAAACTCCCTGTTGTCAGCTATCAAGACCGGATTGTCAAGGTACTGAGCTATTTTAACACACCTCTTCGGGTCTCCCGGCATGATAACATACCTGCCGACCTCTCCCTTTGCGACCTGGATATGATACTGTCTGTCAGGATCCTTTGAATAATTTTTCATGTAATGCCACCTCCCACAGTTTTCTTTTGTTAGCTTTAATTATACACAATTTCTGTGGTTTTGTGCAGAGGAAAGGACATTTTCTTACAATCTATAAAAACTACAGCTGGCAGAACCAGTATCCGAACACTCCGCTATCGACATCCGCTGCATTTGCCGGGGCGGCCGGCTCAAATTCCGTAAAGCCGAATATCCCTGCCAGCATGCGCTCCTGCGGCTCGCTCACGCCCGGCACTCCGAGATATTGCCTGCCATCTGTATCCGTTTTGATGACGAGATGCTTATAGTTTGCGTAACCGTGTGTAAGAAAGCTGTTATTGACTATGTACCAGTTTTTGGCCGGAAGCGTGCGAAGCTCTGATATGTCTATGCGCCTGATTTTGTCCTGACTGTCATCAACATTTTGACTATGGATTTCTTTCTGGCAGCCCGGTTCAGGCTTAGGAGTCGATACAGTTTTTTTCTTATTTGATAAATCTGCTTGTACCTTGATTGGTTTTCCTATAACTGCTGCCGTGTTATCCGTCCAGCAGCTTGCCAGAAATTTTTCATCTGCATTTTCCAGCTCTATCCTTACACCGAGCACCTGCAAAAATGTCTTTCCACTGTCCTTTACGTTTTCAGTATCTACATTATATATCTCTCGCGCTTCACCGTTTTTTACCGTAAGCTCTCCTACCTCTATGGATTCTTCCGCTTCATATATCAGATACACTCTTCCTTTTCCGGAGTATTTTCCGAGATTTTTTATCTGTACTAGAAATGCACTTTTTTCTCCGTTTATTTCTACTTTTATAAAGCCTGCATTATTTCCTTTTATTCTGCCATCATATAAATACAGGTATGTAACGAATCTCTTCATGCTTATTTACCCGCCTGCGCGTTTTGTACTATTCTATGAGTGAAGCAGTGATATTATGCGTGTTATTAATTTATACTTGATTTATAGCTATTCGAGCCATCTTGAAAAAATAAAATAGGAATTATTCTTATTTTCCTCTTGACAATTATAGTACTATCGTGTATATTGATATCAGTAACAATTCCTGATTTCATTTGAGAGGAGATTCATATGATTAAGTATAGTCGTCAAAGAGAGTCGATAGTCAACTTTCTGGCGAGCCGGACCGATCATCCGACTGCTGAAACTATCTATCAGAATATCAAAAAAGAATTTCCCAACATCAGTCTTGGAACTGTTTACAGAAACCTTTCCTTGCTTGAGGAAATTGGTGAGATCATCAAGATTTCGACAGGAGTCGGTCCTGACCATTACGATTACAATACAGCACCTCATTATCACTTTATATGCAGAGGCTGCGGACGCGTGATGGATATTGATTTGGACTTCGCCGATGAGCTGATGACACAGGTGCAGGAATCCACTGATTTAGCCATTGAGAGCTGCTCAGTTTCGTTTACGGGACTTTGTCCGGATTGCGAGAATGAGCTTTCCTAGAGCCTGACAGTTTTTACAACAATTAAACATTTATTTACTATCTTTAAAAGGAGGAACATTATTATGGCAAAATGGGTTTGTACAGTTTGTGGATACGTTTATGAGGGAGAGAATCCACCGGCAGAGTGTCCGGTATGCCACGTTGGCGCAGATAAATTCAAGAAGGTTGAGGGAGATTTAACACTTGCTGCAGAGCATGAGTTTGGAGTATATGCTTCAACTGTTAAGAACAATCCTGAAATCTCTGATGAAGATAAGAAATACATCTTCGAGCAGTTAAAGGCTAACTTCGAGGGCGAGTGCTCTGAGGTAGGTATGTATCTTTGCATGGCTCGTGTAGCTCATCGCGAGGGATATCCTGAGATTGGTCTCTACTGGGAGAAGGCAGCTTACGAAGAGGCTGAGCATGCAGCTAAGTTTGCAGAGATGCTCGGTGAGGACCTTGAGCCTAACATGAAGGCTACTACAAAAGACAACCTCGCTTGGAGAGTTGACTGTGAGTTCGGTGCTACAGCAGGAAAGACTGACCTTGCTAAATGTGCTAAGAAGAATAACCTCGATGCAATCCATGATACAGTTCATGAGATGGCTCGTGACGAGGCTAGACACGGAAGAGCCCTTAAGGGACTTCTTGACAGATATTTTGGTTAATTACAAAATAGATAAATATCATTTGAAAATGCAACGCAAAAACCAGTTCGTAAAAATGTCATTTTACGAACTGGTTTTATTTTGGTCATGTTCTAATAAGCACTTGTTCGTGCTGCACTTTTACCATACTTTTTGCCGATTTCATTCAGCACAGGATTCTGAAACATATTCCCTCTGCCTCCACCTGATTCACCATCGGTTTAATACGGGAAAAGGAACAAATATCCACCAAACGGTCATGATGAAAATTAGCTACACCGACCTGCCCTTCAGAGGCATATTGTCAAGTGTGTATATCAGATTTTTATATATTCATCGTCATATATGGGGGAATACATATAATTCCATCTTTTACAATTAAATTTCTTGGATGAATAATATAACTTTCCCCTATGCGCTCCTTGTATTTTTCTCTGAAATTATTTAATGAGGTTGTTTTATATTGCTTTCCAGACTTTACTTCAATCGGAAACATCTTATATTTTAATCTGCTATTATTCGAAATGATAAAATCGATTTCCATATCATTTCGGTGCTTATTTTCATTATAGTGTGTATAAAAATATAACTTATGTCCATTCGCCACCAGCATCTGAGCTATTGCATTTTCATAAAGCATTCCTTCATTAATCTGTAATTTGCCTGCCAATATCTGTTTATATACTTCATCTTCAAGTAATTCATTCTCATCAAATGCATGGCTTACCAAAAGTCCGGTATCACCCATATAACACTTTACATAGCTTCTTGTCTCATTCAATGATAAGCCAACATTCGGATCATTACACAAAAAGCACTCATTGGATATCATAGAATCCGACAGCCAGAAAAAAGTTTCTTCATACTGGTCTGCATAACTACCATCTTGTAGCTTTTTGAATACAACTCTTTTTTCATGCTGTGAAAGAAATCCCGGAATCTGGTCATAGATTGCAAGAACTTTGCTTCTATATCTCATATCTATCTTCATAATATCTTCACGATACAATTTAAGAATGTCCCTTTTTTCTTTATCCGCTTCTGTAAAATCTTTTTTATTTTCAATAAATGCTACTACAGGCATAGGCATCCCACCAACAAGCATATACTGATGAAACAAAAGCATTGCCTGATTATGCATACTTCTTTCCAAAGGTTCCCTTTTTTCAAAGCATTTTTTTATATATTCAACCAGCAAATCTTCTTCTAATGCTATTGCAAATTCTTCGAAATCCAATGGATACATATTGATATTTCTTTCTTCTGACGGTATGACAATATTCTTTACATTTTCTCTGATAGATATCAATGAGCCAGTTTCGATATAATCATATCTTCCATCTGCAACCAAATATTTTATCGCAGCTCTTGCCTGTGGAAACATCTGTACCTCATCAAAAATAATAAGAGAGTTTCTCTCTGTCAGTTTTGTTCCAAAATGTGTCTGTAACAGCATAAAAAATGTATCCAGATCATTCAGATATCGCTCAAAATACATTTCGACTTCCTTATCTTTTTTAGCAAAGTCAATCAGAAGATAACTTTCGTATTCGTTTTTTCCAAATTCTTCGCAGATGGTAGACTTTCCAATACGTCTGGCGCCTTCTATCAGTAAAGCTTTTTTCCCCTGACATTCATTTTTCCATTCCAGTAGTTTTTTATATATTTTTCTTTTTAATATCATGGTTCCCCCAGATTATGCGCATATATGTTAGTTCTATTTTTTATGATTATACGCACATTGTAATTTATTTTTTGATTATACGCAAGTATTATAACCATATTTTTTATGATTATACGCATATTCTATAAAGTCATATGTTGATGCTTTCCCTTATGTTATATCTTCCCATATGGATTTACGAACTCTGATAAGGGAACACAACAGCATTGACATTTATACAATATCCATTCTTATTTCATCAATAATACTTTTATCTCTTAACTTGTGAATTTCAGCTCGTGTGATAAAAAACACAATTCCTAGCAAAACAAATATACCCCCAAATAATGCCGCCCACGGAATATGATACAATACCGGGAAAGCCTTCCGAATAGATAAATTAATTAAAAATGGAATGGCAATTCCAAGTATCACTCCCGGAACAAGTGCATTTACAACACAAAAAACACTTTCACTATATAACATCCTGCAAAGTGATTTATTTGTCATTCCAACACTCTTTAACACAGCAAACTCACGGCTTCTGATTCTGATATTTGTCGTCAGCGTACTGATTACACTTGTAAATCCCATGAGAACGAGCAGGATAACAAAGCCATACATCACAATTTCAGCAAGAACTATAGCTATATTGAGCATTTTAATCATAGCATCTGTGCGGGCAATTCTCACGGTATATCCCTGCTCTACATAAGAATCCTCTGCCACAATCGGATAATATTCATCCATGACACTTCTGGCATATTCTGTATAATCATCTTCATCTGATGGCATACTAAACCAGTCAAAACTCCTCGCATCCGCATCAGGTACGACAATTCTGACCGGATATGGTGTCATTTCCAAAAAACCATATTCCTTTAAATCGGACTGTTCTAAAATACCTCCAATTGTAAGTGTGTTCTTCTCATTGGCTGCGTTTATCAGGGAAATCTGTGTCACATCATCTTTAAAAGGTTTTATCGACACATACTCTCCATTGTCATTATATTGGTAAGTGTTCAGCAGAAGAATACTTCCATATTCTGCGCCTGCCCTGTCACACAGTTTTTTATAGAGTTCATCATCAACGGACACGATTTCTGTCCTTGTTTCCCCATTATCATCGGAAAAATTTGGGACCTGCAGCATATCCTCTGTTAATGTATTTTTATCTAATAGCGCATTGTAGGTAAAAGTATCTGCTCCAACACCATATACGTCTATCCCGTACTTTTCCAGCTTTTGTGTGATTTCATTATATTGGTCTGATGTAACAGGCCGGCTGATTTTTCTCTCTTCTTTCCCTGTTTTCGCATTTACCTCGATATCGTAATTGGAAGAATAATCCACCATCATTTCTTTTGATTTTGGTGTCATCCATTCTTGGAATTCCTTTGCCTGACCGGATAATCCTCCGGTTAACAGAAAAAGTAAAATTCCAAGTGACAATGCACGTATCGTTGCCTTATAGCCGTATTTGTTTCTTTTCATGTTTTTATAGGCAATTGCAGACTCACATCCAAATATTTTTTGGATAAAGCTGTCTTTTACCTGGATCTCTTTCAAAGCTGTACCTGCTCCAATTCCTTTTACACACTGGATAGCAGTAAATTTACCAACCTTTTTAGCTGGTCTGTATGCAGAGAATAATACAATGCAAAACGAAAATACACCTGCAAACAAATATGTCCACACAGATATATGAAAGGGCAGGGAAAAGGTAAAAGGTCTCATAATAATTTCTTTTGCAGCGTCATTGATATCGGAAATAAAATGTCCTGTAAATTTTACACTAATATAACCAAGTATAGTTCCTGCAATGAGTCCAAGCGGGATGGCTGTCAGACTAAGCCATAAACTCTCGTAGATAACACTTGCCCTTATCTGTCTGCCTGTTGCACCAACACATTTTAAAATACCAAACTCCTGAATCCGCTTATTGGCACTGGCAGAAAATATATTGGATATTACAGTAATCGACATTGCTGCAATAAGAAGACCTAAAAGCAGTGCCGGTATTGCAAGCATGAGAGAGTATGCTCCTCCATATTCTCCATAATCTGTACCAAGGAAATCCGTAAGCATCTTATTTGCGCTTGTCACAAAGCACATTACAGTTGTAATAAGTGATGTTGCAAGTGCGATCGCAAAAATTCCTGCAATCGTTCTTTTTTTATTCACTTTCATCTGGCTTAAGGCGAGTTGTGCTGTTATTTTCATTACTTCATCACCTCGTCTTTTATGATTTTTCCATCTCCGATCGTGATGATTCGGTTCGCCTGCAGTGCTATCTTTTCGTCATGTGTGACAAGAAGAATAGTCTGCTTATATTTCTGATTGGTGAACTTCAAAATATCCAGAATCTCTCTGCTTGTTTTACTATCAAGATTTCCCGTCGGCTCATCTGCAAGAATAAATGCCGGCTCGTTTATAAGCGCCCTTCCTATGGATACTCTTTGCTGCTGACCTCCTGACATTTGTCCCGGCAGATGTTTTGCCCTTTTCTCAAGACCCAGCATATTCACTATCTCAGAAAGCCGTTCCTTATTCTCTTTTCTTCCATCTAATTTCCATGGCAGCGCAATATTTTCCTCCGCAGTAAGAGTAGGGATCAGATTATAAAACTGATAAACAATTCCGAGATTTCTTCTGCGGAAAATTGCAAGTTCATCTTCACTCATCGCTTGTATCTCATTTCCATCAATGATAATAGAACCGCTTGTTGGATAATCAATTCCGCCAATCATATTCATAAGTGTCGATTTCCCGGAACCGGATGCTCCGATGATTGCAACAAATTCTCCTCTTTCTACCGAAAAAGACACATGATCAAGCGCAATCACTTCCGATTCGCCTTCACCATATTTCTTTGTTAATTCCTTTACTTCTAAAACAGCCATTGTAGTCCTCCTTTTTCAAATACCATCCTAGCAATGCAAAATGACTGTTCCGTGACAAAAGGAATTATTATTGTGACAATTTTGTCACTTAGAAACAATTCACTTAAAAAATTTTAAAATAAAAGTCGTTCCCTCTCCCCTGCCTCCAAAATCAACATCAATATCTCCACCCTGTCCTTTCAGAATAGAGAGTGCAAGCGGCATTCCGATTCCAAATCCATTCTCATTGGTAGAATTTTCAAACCGTTTAAAAAGAGCAGCATACTCTGTTTTATCCATTCCCATACCGCTGTCCTTAACCGAAATCCAGCTATACATGGGATTTTCTCCGCTGTCAATCTCAATCACACTTCCATCAGGTGAATATTCAATCGCATTTTTGATAATGTTCGTAAGTGCTTCTGTGGTCCAGCGTTTATCACAATGTATGATGCAATCCTGTTTCAGCTCTATGGTCAGATTGTGGATATCCAAAAGGATTTCCACTGATGGTTTTACCGCCTCTAAAAGTTCTGACGTGCGAATGTCATTTTTGATAAAATCAATTGCATGGGCATCAAGCTTTGCCATCTTAAGAAGTGCCCCTACAAGCCACTCCATCTTATTTAGCGAAACCTGAATGTTATGAATGAACTCTGTCTGTTTGTCCGGCTCTGCCTCCTCCAGTAAATCTGCCATAATCATCATAGATGTAATCGGTGTTTTTAACTGATGGGAAATATCTGCCATATAATCAGAGAGACTGTCTCTTTCTGCCTCAACTGCCTTTATCTGTTCATTTTTCGTGTTCACAAGAGCATAAATATCATTTTTTAATATGTTAAAAGAGCCTTCCTTATTCTCTCGAATATCCAGTTCCTCGCCGGAACTATAGCCTTTCACAAACTCCGACAACTGTTCTATCTCTTTTTTCTTAATCCACACGATATCCCATTCCTCTCACAGTCTCAATATGTATTGCCTCTCCAAGTTTCTCCCTCAGCCGTTTCACATAAACGGTAAGTGTATTATCCTCAACAAAATTGCCGTCTGCGTCCCATATTTTGTCAAGAATCTGCTGCCTTGTCAAAAGGATTCCTTTATTACTCGCAAAAATAAGCAGCAACCGATATTCCAATGCTGTAAGTTCTATGATTTTATCATTCACATAAACTTTTACCTCATCTGTATGAATGGCTGTATGTCCTATATAGATTATGTTATCCTTCTCTCCATTTTTGATATCGGCAGATAAAATGCGCCGGACTCTCGCCAAAAGTTCCCTGATTCTGAAAGGCTTTACAATATAATCCTCTGCACCTTCATCAAATGCCCTCACAATTGTATTTTCATCATCCACAACTGTCAGGAAAATCACAGATGTAGCATTATTTTTGAATATCTTACTTACATCAAATCCAGTTCCATCCGGAAGCTGCATATCTATAATTGCCAGGTCAAAATTATAATGTTCAATTAAACTTCTGACTTCTTTTATACCTGTGGCATGATTTGTTTCATAACCTTCTGTCTCAAGTGCATACAGAATCCCCGAAGCAATCATTGTGTCATCTTCCACCAAAAGTATTCTACTCATGAATTATAGTCCTTTCGTTATCGTTATAAGATATTTGCCTTACTGTTTCCCTTGTGTTATATCATCCCACCAGTGTTTACGAACTCTGATAAGGGCAAGAAAAATCTATAAAACATTATAACACAAAATAAAAGTCCCCCTTACTATTTTTGAAGGAGGACTTTTATTAAAATTTATTAGAATTTTCCATTCTGGTTCTGCCATGTGGATTTATCAGCGATAGTTTCCATTACATCCCAATGCTCGACGATTTTGCCGTTTTCAACTCGGAAAAGATCATAGTAACTTGTATGAGCACCACCAAAAGAGCCTTCACTTACTGCAAGACCGTAATTTCCGTCTGCAAGTACCTGATAAGTTTGATCATAAATCATCTGAATGCCCTGTTTGCCAAGAGCTTCAAGAGCTGCTCCGAGTCCGGAAAGTCCATCAGCAATTCCTGTGTTGTGCTGAATATATCCTTCAGCCAGTAAATTCTTTGCTGCATCTGTATCACCGGTTGCAAATGTGTTAATGAGTGCCAATGCTTTGTCTTTGTTTGTCATATTAATATCCTCCTTATATGTGTGTGTATGATTAAAAAGTTTTTTCAGAAATGACATTTTGTTACCTCCCTTTCTGATCTGATGTTTGCCTGGGTGAATGATGAGCTTGCATCGTTCGTTTATTAGAACTTATAACAATCCACTGTATATTTTTAAATCTTCATTCTTAAACACATTAAAGATTACCTTTTTTATTCTGCTGTCTTTGTTAAGATACTGTTTTACAGTGTGCGTTGCAATCTCGGCAGCTCGTTGCTGTGGAAAACGGAATACACCTGTAGACAAACAACAGAATGCAATAGATTCCACACCAGTATCAGCTGCAAGCTTTAGGCACTCTGTGTAACAGCTTGCGAGCAGTGCTTCATCCTCTTTTGTGACTTTCCATTGTATAATAGGTCCTACTGTATGAAGAATATATTTTGCCGGAAGATTATAGCCCGATGTTATCTTTGCTTTGCCGGTCTCTTCTTCATGCCCCTGCTTTGCCATAATTTCATGCATTTTAAGACGCAGCTCCACGCCTGCATAAGTATGAATAAAGTTATCAATACAGGCATGCATCGGCGAAAAGCATCCAAGCATCTGTGAGTTGCAGGCATTTACGATTGCATCGCATTTCAGTGTTGTAATATCGCCCTGCCAGATATATAATCTCGAATCGGATTTGACAGGTGCAAGCGTGGCAGCATCTGTGATTCCACGCTCTATATTTCTTTCTGCAAGATACTCATCCTGTATTTTCAAAAAATCATTACTGATTGGTCTTGGCGGTCTGACATTCATAAGTGATCGGAGCAGATTTTCCTGCCCCTGCTTATCCGTAGGAATGTTCTGTCTGCCAAACGGTATTTCTTCTTTTAAAAGATAGTGAACCAGATATTCTCTTCGTTCATCCTGTGTCATAATACCAGCCCCCTTATATCAGTAATTGCCTTTGCCATGTCACCGCCAATACCGATTGCACGCTTCCCGAAGCTTTCAGGCACCACCGCTTCATCCATATTCAGACGTATCAGACTGTATGACGAGTTCTCCCACACCATCTTTTCAAAAGGAAAACGTATAATAATCGGCGTATTAAATCCAACTCCAAGTTCCAGAAGAACAACCTTTTTATCCTTATTCTTTTCCAGGAAATCCGCATATCTGTCAGCTGCCTCATGCCACGCTTCATCTTCCACAAAATAATTATCACAACGGAGATTCATAGCCATATTGCCGCCACACACCGGACATTTGGGTACAAGTTCCGATGGAATCAGGCAGTCTTTTCTTGCTTCATCCATTTTACGAAACAGTTCTTCCGCATCATAAGTCTTTGGATGACAGGCTTTCTGGCACTGGATTTTTCCATAGTCTCCCTGTGTTGCAAATATTCTTTTTCCATCGAATCCCGCTTTATAAAACTGATGATCCACATTGGTTGTCAGTACAAAATATTCCTTGTCTTTCACAATATCATAAAGCTCGTTATAAAGTGGCAACGCCGGAGGATCAAAGCGGTTCATCAATGCGTGTTTTGACCAGTATCCCCACTTTGCCTCCTCGGACGGATACGGATAAAATCCGGCTGTATACATATCTGTCATGTAGTGCCCACCGTATTTTTTTATAAATTCTGCAAAATTGTCCGTAAACCTTTTGCCGCCATACTGGATTCCTGCCGCTGTCGATGCCCCGGCTCCTGCCCCGATTATAACACAGTCTGCATTTCTTATATACTCTGCTGTCCTGTCAATCTGGTCTTCATATGCATCCTTTTGGAATACATAATCCCTTGCCGGAATACTGCATAAAAAATCCTGCCAGTTAATATGCCCTTTTCTGATTTTCTTAAAGATCATAGCTTAACCTCTTTTCTTAATACACTGCTTCGGACAAATTTCTGCGCATCTTCCGCAATGCAGACAATGATTCTGGTTGATAGTAACCGGAACTGAAGATATATCAATGCATTTTTGCGGACATACAGAATAACACAACTTACATCCGATACAGTCTTTTCCAACAAAATAACCTGTCTGAACAGCTTCGGTTTTCCCGATTGTTATAGTATCCCTCACAATATTTGATGGATTGCTGATATCAAAATACTCGCCCTGTGCCTCATACAGCTGAAACACTTCGATTGCATCTTTCGTATCTCCCGGATAGATTTTCTTCATATATGGATTTTTTTCAAACATAATATCAAGATTCTTTTTTCCGATGTTCTTTATTTTTCCACGCAAAGACACCGCAATTTTGTCTTTTGTTGCGGATATTGCCACATATTGCTGATCCATTAACTGGTCATAAAATGCTTTTCCCTTTGCTGTAAGGAAATACACACCTTCTTCATCATAGTACATCATATCTATGATTCTTGTCTGAGGATGTCCATCTGAACCTATCGTTGCAACTGTTGTTGAATGAATTTCATCCACAAGAAGTTTGAGATAATCCATTTTTGTCATTTCAAAGTCTCCCCTTCAGTCTTCTCTCATCCGGACTTTACCGTCGGTTATGGAATTGCACCATATCAGCTTCTTGCTCGCAGACTATACTGCCGGTCAGGAATTACACCTTGCCCCGAAGACTGTAATTTTTTCTGTTAACTGTCTTTAAAATTCATAAGGTGGATTTCCGGAGAAATCTGCGATTACACCATGAGGATTTTCAAGATAGAATACCTCAAAAATAGGATTATCTGCTGTCTGGTACTGTCCCTTAACGATAGGATTGTTCATGCATCCTTCCTTTACACTCTTGTTGTCCTCAAATACTGCTTTGCCATGAAGGCGAATCCATGCATATTCTGGCGAAGAAACAGAAACTTCTACTTCAGGATTTGCTAACATATCCTTGTAAACATCCTTTGTGTTGTTAGTACAGAACCAAAGCTTTCCGTCCTGCTCAAAACAGAACATGAATGGACGGCATTTTGCCTTTCCATCTCTTCCGACGGTTGCTAAATACTGAACCGGGTTTTTCTGTAAAAATTCTACTACTTTCTGCATTTTAAATTACCTCCTTAGTTTGTTGTAACTTTGTTTGTTACATCTTGTATTTGTACTATAGCATTTGTTTGATGTAATGTCAATAGTTACATCAAACTTTTTGTAACTTTTTTTGTTACAACTTTCTTTAAAGTTTTTGCATTGATTACAACAAATGAAAAAGGCTCCGGAAATTGTGATGATATAATCACGCATCCGAAGCCTTCTGTATGCTACTCTTTCTCTGTATACACTGCAATATCTTTTTTCACATCCGCAAGTGTCATTTCTGAAAGTTTTTCCTCCATTGCCCTCTGCACCTCTAACAGCCTCTTATCAAGAACATGGTGAATATTCTTTCCTACCGGACATTTCTGATTGGGATTCTCATGAAAATGAAACAATTCTTCATCCGGTGCACATTCCACTGCTTTATACACATCAAGGAATGTGATCTGCTCTAATGGTCTGGTAATTGTCACACCGCCTGTTCCTCTTGCAACTTCAATAAGACCGGCAGCCTTTAATTGTTGCAATATTTTACGGACAATCACCGGATTGGTTCCAATGCTTGCTGCCATAAAATCACTAGTCATCTTCTGATCCGAAAATGTATCTATACAGGCAAACATATGGATTGCCATTGTAAATCTGCTTGAAATCTGCATTATAAACACCTCTCTTCGACAATAATCATATCAAAAAACAGATGTAATTTCAATGGTTACATTGTAGGATTTATTATAATCCTGTATCGGTGTTATTAATTGTAATTGTGGTATTTTCTAATAATAAAATAACTGATTGTAAATTCCATAAACTTGAAGTTGTCGGGTTCAAACTGTAATCTCAATTTGATTGCCTTCGATCGCAACAATACAGCTTTCATAGTAGCCATCTCCTGTTGTCCGAGGACCGCTGATTACTTCATAGCCATCAGCTTTCAACTCTATGGTCAAGTCATCAACCTTTTCTTTACTTCCTACACTGAATGCGATATGTGCATACCCCGTGCGAGCAAGCTCTTTAGGTAAATCAGGCATTTCTGGCTTATTCATAATCTCTAATCGTGCGCCATCGTCAAACGACAGAAAATAGGAACGGAAGTTAGTTTTCAAATTATGATATCCTTCGTTTGACTTTGCACCGAGATACTTCATAAAAAAGCTTCGTGTTTTTTCCAGGTCATTTACATATAAAGCAATGTGTTCGATTTTCATAATACACCTCACAAATTTCGATTTCTACTCAGCATCGGGAGCCTGTCCATCGTGTGCTAACCACTTACACTCTGTTATTTCCATATTTGTAAATGTCGCTTTAAATGAAGAATCTTCAGGACTACATGCATAAATTCCAAACTGGATCTCATCAGCTGCCTCATACATATGACAGATTCTCATCTGCTTATAATGAATGCCATCTTCTGAGCACTCAATGCAGTAATCGTCTTCACGTCTACTGAATCTATACCACATAGATTTAATTCCAGCATCAATTTCTGTTGTAGCCCAATCTGAATATCCTTTATTCGTCACAACACTTCCAAGATGCTGAAATTTTTCATTTTCATATTCAATAGAACCTTTCAGCCAGTTTTCACTATCAAGATACATAACAACACCACACTGATCAAAGCGTACCTTAGTTTCAAATTCCGTCTTCACAATAAAAGAAAACAACTTTTCGGAAGTCTTCATCTGAAGAACAGGTGCATTATCATTTCTAAAATGGTAGTAAGTACGCTGCCATAAATCTGTATGTGGATTTGTTATTACTTCAATTTTATCTTCAGAGATAGTAAAATATTTAGGTTCTCTTGTCCATTTCCATTGCTTATTATCTATTTTCATTTTGATTTTCCTTTCACATATAAATTCCGATTTATCAAACTCATTTTATCAAAAATGGTAAGAGATAAAACGGTTCTAACAATAGATTTTCTTCCTTTCCTGCATCTTTTTGTGATATTAAATACGCCTTGCTAATATTCTGAGAAAATTTTCTGCAAAATTCCCTTATGGATTCATGTTTTCCGGATCCTGAGGACTTAACTTCAAACGCATTTATCTTACTTCCTTCCGAAATCAGGAAATCCACCTCATAATAATGCGTACTCCCTTTTTTCTCCCAGGTATGATAGTACAGTTCTCTCCCGGAGGCTGTAATCATTTGAGCAACCAGATTCTCATAAAGATATCCCAGATTTGCCGGTAATTTATCAGAAAGTAACTTCGCATAAATATCATTTTCCATCACCGGACAGTCAATAAACATCAGTGTAACAAATAATCCTGTATCCGAAAGATATAATTTGTAACTGTCAAAATCTTTCGTGTCCGTCAGGCTGACCCTTGGATTGTTAGAATTATAGCATGGCAGAACCGTTTTTGAATCTATCAGCTCGTATAATAATTCTTCTGCTTTCGTGTTATTTCTTTTTCCGATTGCTGTGGTAATACGATATTTTCTTGCATCCTTTGCCAGATGCGCCGGAATCGCATGATATAATGCCGATATTCTTCCGGAGGCATCGATTTTTTTAAAATCTTCCTCATACAAGGATATGATCTGCCTTTTTACCATATCTATTTCTGAAAAGTTTTTTCCATTAACATAGGCTTCTACTGCCTGTGGCATTCCCCCTACTGCCATGTAAATTCTCAAGTCTCTCATTAATTTACGGTTAGTTGCCTGTCCAATAGCTGCTCCGCTATCATAAATCTGCTGCAATAGCCCATAATTATTGCCCGTGGCATCACAGAATTCTTCGTAATCCATGGGATATACTTTCAGCTTCATTTCCTCGGATGGAATCAGGATGTCCTTTACATTTTTCTTTATCGAAATCAAAGAGCCTGTTTCCAGATAGCTGTACCTGCCGTCATGTACAAGATGCTTTATTGCCTGTCTGGCCTTTGGAAACAACTGTACTTCGTCAAAAATAACGAGGGACTCGTGTTCATACAATGTGATTCCGGTTTCTGCCTGCAGCCTCAGAAAAAAAATATTTAAATTCCCTATATCATCAAAACATTCCAGAATATTGCTTGTTGTTTTGGAAAAATCAATTAAAATATAGGATCTATATTCATTTTTTGCAAAGTTCTCCGCAATAGTCGACTTGCCAACTCGCCTTGCGCCTTCCAACAATACCGCATATTTTTCTGAATATAGCTTTTTCCATTCCAATAATTTATCGTATGCTTTTCTTTTAAAATACATAATTACCTCCACCAATATAAGTATGTTATATCACAAAATATGCATTTCTTCAATTTATATATTTTATATTATGTGCGTTTCTTCAATATTTATTGCGGTGGTTTTGTGCTTATATTCAAAAAGTTCTGTGGTTGTGGTAAATAATTATTTCTTTCTCGTCGGATTCTTTCCATGCAAAAATAATTGTTGTATCATCACTGTAAACTGAAAGTTGTCTGTCTGATTTCTTTGTCAATTTTTTTCATAGAATACTATATCCATTTTTTCGTTTATATGCTCAACCTTTCCAGTTTGAACATATCCCATTTTCTCATATAGATGTAGATTTCCCTTTTCTTGTAAAATTGTATCCAAACACCAATGGTCAGAACCATATATATTTTCAAGTTCAATCATTGCTTGTTGAGCATATCCTTTATTGCGAAATTCACCCATAATCCAAATTGGCGAAATTCTTTTTCTACTTCCATCGTTTTTATTAACTATTCGTACTGCACCAACAACTATATCATTCTCAACGATATAATAATAAGTTGTCCAAGGCTGTTCAAATTTAGCGATTATTTTTTCTAAGCTTTCAGTTGCCGGACTCATATCGAAATCTTGATATTTATCTAAAAGCTCTGTAAATGCCTCTACTTGCATTTTCCAGATGGTTTCTATATCTTCTCTCGTTGCTTTCTTTAATGTGATAGCCATTATCCTTCTCCTTCCTGTAATCGGTCGCACAAATTCAAAGTTTCTGTTCCTTACAAACTTCGATTTTGATGTCTCTATTATACCATAATGATACTATTATGAAAAAGGAAAAAGAGTTCACCCACGATGTGGGCATCAATCAAACAAAGCCAATCCTTTACACGGGAAAGATACTAATGGACTACCGGTTTCTTATTTTCTTTATCATATGTCTTTGTACATCTATTAATAATCGCTTTTTTAACAGAAAGGCTATGAATACCTTTTCTTTTGATAATTCGTATTCTTTTTTAGAATACAATACCATCATTCTCAAAAATAATTAATCCAATTTTCCGGATGAGGAGGATTTTCTCGTCCGGAATATCATCTATATATTATATCGTTTTGCGAATTGTTTTTTCACTAAAATTACACTATTTTTTCACTATTTTTCATTACTTCATCGTCTTCGCCACGCTACTTTTCTTGCAAGGGATTTTTCCCTTGATCCTTTATTTATTATATTTGATGGTGCTTTTCGCCCCAAAATGGTGAAAGTGGGGGCACTTTCTGCCCCCACTCTGGATATGTTGCTAAAATACTGTTTAGATTTATCATACATACAACTGGTAGTTATCTCAATCGAACAGTGTTGCCGCATTTGGATTTTCATATGAGTCAAAACACATCAGAATTTGTTCTTTTGTGCATTTTTCTACAGCAAGGTCAGACGGGAGATTGTTTTTATCAAAAAATCTAATTTCTGTAGTTTCAATATTTTTTTCAAACTCTCCACCTTCATACCTGCACAGAACAAAAATCTTCACTACTCCATATGCATAATTCACCACATTATGCTTTCGCCAATCTTGAACTGCGATTATTTTTTCTGATATTACCGAAAATCCTGCTTCTTCCTGCACTTCTTTTTCCGTATTGGATGCAACAGACTGGTCTACATCGCACCACCCTCCCGGCAATGACCATGTACCATTATTTTCATGTACAAGCAGAATTTTACCGTCAACAAAAACCGCAGCCCGTGTATCTACTTTTGGTGTCTGGTAGCCAGCTTCATTACAAAACAAATCGAAAATTTTATTTACCGGAATATCCGTTTTCAGAGACAGCATTTCTGCTGCAATCTGTCTCAATTCCTCATAACGCTCTCTGTCATATTTATCTTTCCCGTACTGAAGCCCAGCCTGAGCAATACTTTGAATACGAATTGCAAACTCAACCCATTTATCATTCATATAGTTTATCTCCTCCACAACTTGCGAGTTATTTAACTGATTCTATAATGTCCTATGATATCATCACGATGTTCCAGTATATCCTCTTCATAATATATTTGATATGGATTTGCATGATGGATAACAAAACATATACCTTTTCGATTTCTCTTATCAGATATAATGCCGATATGTTTTTTAAATACAACAATATCTCCACCTTGCCATTCTTCTATTTCATTTATATCTGTAGTAAGACTTATTGCATTATTATCGAAATATACTTTTAAGTTTTTAACTCTTCTAAAATCTATATTTTTATCAACGGCATCTATATCATATAATTCTTTATTGTTTTTTATATCATCATTTACTAATTCCATCAAATCATAGCCTGCATCTTTTAAAGCAAAAGCTACTACATCAGTACAAACCCCATATTCATCATTTGGATAACCTGTGTTGTAATATTTGCTTTTATATTTTGGATTAGTTTTTATGTAATTATTTGCATTATTTAATATATCTGTTTGGTCATCTATACCATCATTGTCTTTATCAATATTGCTCTTGTAAGCTTCTATATTGAAATCTGCATTTGTATATTTTTTATGTGGAATATAATTAAAACAATACAACACATATAAAGCAACAATTATTAGCACTGAAAAAACAATAAGCGTTATTCTCTTCTTCATACATTCTCCATTAAACAACTTGCAATCTGTCAATTTCATTAAATAAGAATTTCTATTTCTGTTGCCATGTCATTACATATTCTTTTTCTCCAGTAGCCTCATCTAAGCCACTATGCTGAATCTCAAATCCTTCTCTCTTATAAAAAGATATTGCCCGTGCGTTCTTTTGGTATACGTTCAAGAGCAACTTATTCTTTTTATCCTTGGCATAATTCAGCAGAATTTTACCTATACCCTGCGATTGCATTGCACCTGAAACAAAAATGCCCTCAACATACCCATCATTTAACCCTATAAAGCCCTGTATTTCTGTAGCATACTCATACACATAAACCTCTGCTTGTGACAGTGCTTCTTTTACTGATTTGAAGTTGCTTTTCCAATATTCGGATGGGATAAAATTATGTGCCTTTATATTTGTATCCAACCATATATCTGCAACCTTATTTATATCATCCTTTTGTAATTCTCTAATCATAACGGTGACTCTCCACAAATTTCTATTCATTTACTTTTTGCTCCACTAATAAAACTCTTTCATGCATTACAAATAAGGCTTTAAAGACTTAAAAACATTCAAATATCCATTTGCATACATATGTACACCATCAATGGCATACTCCGATTTCAGTTCACCATGTTCATCAACAAGGGCTTCATTACAATCAAGATAACGACAACCGTATTTTTCTGCTATTTCTTTTAATTGATGATTACATAATGTAAGATTTTCAGGAGTCCGGAGTTTCATCCATAACATTATTCCTCTTTCATTTGTCCTGTTGAATCCCGATTTTCTTAATTCTATAAACCAAAAGTCATAAATTCACGTATTAGAAATTCAATTTATATCCATTGCCTTGTAAACCACTTGAAACTCCTCACAAAGAATCCTTGTTTGTCCATTGAATTCAGTTTTAGTTTCTTCAAATTCTTTTGTAAAGAATTCTTCATGAACCGCTCTCCAATATGCAAGACTTCGGTCTCCTTCCCCTTCCTTGTAAGCGTGTTCCTCTGAGACTTCATCAAAAAATATGCATCTTTCAATATCTGCGTTTTTATTCTTCGGCTCAGACAGGTTGGCTTCATATGCAACTCTATTTCAATATTGGCCCACATACCTTCCACCTTTTACACATTAACAAATGTCTGAAAATATTTTTGTGAATTACCTGAGTGTGATATTGCCAAAGCTTGTTCTCCAGTTTGTCTATCTCATATTATTTTCTACGATTTCAATATCCGTCTCACCTACGGTTAAGATTTCTAATGTTTCGTAGTCAGCGTTGACAAACTCTACTTCATATCCTCTCTTTTCTTCAAAATATACATATAAAATTGTACCAATACATCCCATCTTAACTTTGTCTGATAAATTTTTTGTCGCTTTTACTACTTGCAATTCTTCATACATAAATGCGTTCACCTTTTCTTACAATACTCAAAGATCTCAATCTGCTCAATAGAACTAAATCTTTATATATTTATCCTACTTCTTTGTTGGTATCGCAGTAACCAATCTTACAAATCCATCGTTGTTTTTTATCCACGCAAATACAACATCTATCTTCTTCCCATTCGCTCCTACTATAGATATCAACTGATTGTATTTAATTCCATGTTCCGTAACAGCCGTCTGGACAGCCACATTTTCATCAAATACAATCTGTTTTGCAAGTTGTCCTGCATTTTCTTTTGTAAAATTTCGATTTAATAGTCTCTTGAACAAGGCTGGTGTTTAGATATCATTCCTTTTGAAAAGCTGAACAGCTTTTTTAATATGCATCTTAAATAAGGCTTCTTCTCACACACCGATCCGAATACGATGGAGCGGTGTGCCACTGCCTTTATGTAACTATTTTGTAATGTATTTTCTCAAAAGCTTATATGTATTCTCCACGCCATCCATATGTGAGCGCTCATAGTTATGCGATGCATAAACACCTGCACCGATAAGCCCATGACAGATATCATAGCCGCTGTGCAGTGTTGCCTCAACATCAGAGCCGTAATGCGGATAAACATCGATTGCATAGTCAAGCCCCTCGCTCTTTGCCAGGTTTGAAAGCTCTGTGACAAGCTCATAGTTGTAAGGTCCGCCTGAATCCTTCGCACAGATTGAAACCATATGCTCTGTACAGCCGAGGTCTGCTCCAACGCAGCCCATGTCTACGGAAATCATCTCCTCCGTATCCTCCGGTACGAAGCTTCCGCCGTGACCTACCTCCTCGTACACTGTAAAGAGCAGTGTGACCTTGCGATTCAGCCTCCAGCTCTCCTGTTTTATCGCATGTGCTACACCGAGTAAGATGGCTGCTGACAGCTTGTCATCTAGGAAACGACTCTTGATATAGCCGCTCTCCGTGATGACTGTACGTGGATCCATAGCGATAATATCCCCTGTCTGGATGCCAAGTGCCGCTACACCCTGCTTGTCATTTACATTCTCATCGAGCAGGATTTCCATATTCTCTTCCTTTGTCTCAACCTTTTCGTCTGCCACATGTGCCGATGGCTCTGTATTTAGCACCACGCCTGTGTACATTCTGCCATCACGCGTGAAAACCATGCAGTTTTCTCCATCTGCTGTGCTCCACTGATGACCACCGATAGTTGTCGGGCGCAGACGTCCGTTGTCCTTTATTGATCGAACCATGGCTCCAAGTGTGTCCACATGCGCTGCCAATACCAAAGGTGCTCCCTCTCCACCGATTTCCACGCTGACATTTCCTTTATTTGAAAGCTGTGGTTCATATCCCATAGCCTCAAGCTGCTTCATCAGATAGTATGTGGCATTTTTTGTGAAGCCTGTAGGGCTTGCTATTGATGTGAGTGCTTTGAGCTGTGTTCCGATATATTCTTTAATCTCTTCTGTTGACATAATTGTTATCTCCTACTTTATTACTGTTTATTAACTGCATTATAACATCTCATTTTTGCGCATGCAATCCGTATTAACCATTGTTTATAATACTCTATTCGCAAGCTGCGGGTACCATGGCGCACACACTATTCCATGTAAGCGAATAGCGAAGCTGCTTAGAGACTGTAGAATTGTGCTATATAACGCAGAAATGCCGAGGCATGGACGCCGAGGCAAGGAGAAATCGAGCCATGGATGGCGAGTTTCGACGGTTTCGTCAAGTTAAGAAAACCTTTGGCACAATTCGTACAGTCTCTTAGCTGCGTAGCGTAGCGAACGTGGGATAGTGTGTGCGCCATGGTACCCGCAGCTTGCGAACAACCCCCAACAATTTATGGTCAATCCACTTGCGATTAACCTGCAACAATGCTATTCTTAGAATATGAATACAGAAAATACCGATAAAGAAATTAGTGAAAATAATATAAATACAAATTCCAGCACCAAAATAAAAATCTGCGGTCTGACTTCGCCTGCTGAAGCCCAGTATCTCAACGAAAATCACGTTGATTTTGTGGGTATGGTGTTATTTTTTCCAAAGAGCAAGAGAAATATATCCATCGAGCAGGCAAAGGAGATTATGTCCGCCCTTGATGCTTCCATCAAAAGGGTTGCGGTTGTCGTATCTCCCACTATAGAGCAGGTCAGGCAGATTGAGGCGGCTGGCTTTGACTATGTCCAGATACATGGGGAAATTCCGGAGACAGAGGCGGAGGCAGCAATAGCTATCCCGATTCTTAAAGCCTTCAATGTCTCTGATATGGACAGCTATGAAAAGTATCACAACGATTCACGCATCGCAGGCTATGTGTTTGATGCCATTGAGCCCGGCAGTGGAAAAACCTTTGACTGGAAGCTGGTTGACAATATCCCCCGCGATGAAAAGCTTCTGCTGCTTGCAGGAGGCTTAAATCCCGACAATGTGCGCATGGCAATTGAAGCCGTGCATCCTGACGGAGTTGATGTATCATCAGGTGTGGAAAATGATGACAAAGCGGGTAAGAATCCGGAAAAAATACGTGATTTTGTTTCGGCAATAAAATCATAAAAAATCCACATACATCTCTTTCAACATGATGTATGTGGATTTTTTTATAAAATTATGTAACTATTATTTTTCTTTGCCAATCTTGAAAAACAGATTTGCCTTGATGAGCACCGGTCTAAGTGCCATATACACGATTGTCGCAGCAATCACTGATATCACTGCATTGACTCCTGTTGTGGTCACGCTCCATGCGATTTTGAGCTGCGCCATCGGCTTTCCGAGGATAAGCATATCGTAGAAATAGCTTATTATCGGGTCAAAAATAAAGTTGAAGAGCATTCCTGCACATGCTGCAAGGACTGTCCATTTAAATACATGCTTCTTGTCTGTTGAATATGTAATCTTTCCAAGCTTGTGTGCTACAAGACCGGTGATAACACCAATCATAAGCTTGAGGAAAAATGTCTTTGGTGCTCCGGTGATATATATCGGGTCAAGTAAATCACCGATTGTCATTCCGATTGCTCCACCGATTCCTCCGTATACTCCGCCTAAAAGCAAAGCTGCAAGTACTACGACTGCGTTGCCAAGGTGAAAGGATGTGGCGCTGCCACCCGGTAATGTGACCTTAATCTGTAAAAATGTGAATATGACATATGATAAAGCTGCCATAAGTGCTGTAAGTGTGAGTTTTTGAACTTTTTCGTTTCTCATAAAATGCCTCCTAAATATTACAATTAAACTATATAATACTCTTATGTGGCATCAAGTATATATCCAATTTTATATAAATTTATATATCCAGTTTATCTAAAGTCCATTTACTCCTGTGGTTTAATGCTGCCATAGTGTTTTTTCAGCATTTCTATTATCACCTGCTGGCTCTGCTTCGAGTGGGTGATAGCGTAATAGCTTCCACCAAATTTTGCCTTGCACTCTTCCTCATCTATTCCTACGCTTCGTCCCTTTTCGGTGACACGCTTTGTCTTGTTCTCTCCTTCTGTAACTTCCTCCAGATAGCCCTCCGCAATGAGAAGCTCGTTTATAAACGAGGCTGCAAGCTTTTTGTGCTCCTTATCCGCAGGACACAGCTCATTTATTTTGTTCGTAAGCTCTGTAAGCCTGCATTTGTCGGTGAGCTCTACATCATCAAGCTTCTGCGGCTCGATATAAAACGGAAGCTTCTTTTTTCTCGTGCTGCCGGTTTCAGCAGCCTCCTCATCGCTTAAAACAGTCTGTGGTCTTTCACCGGTCGTGCTGCCTGATGGATTTGGGCTGTCTGCAACAAATGAATTTACCGCCGTCACAAACGCTTCACCATAATTTTGTATCTTCTGCTCACCCATTCCGTACACATCGGCAAGCTGCTCCTTATCCCGTGGCAGCTTCGCGCACATATCCTTTAAGGTCTTATCAGAACAGATGATATACGGTGGCACCGACTTTTCTGCAGCAAGCTCTGTACGCACGCTGCGCAGCTTTTCAAACAGCGCAGCACCAAGCTCGTTAAGCCCTGCAAGCTGTGCTGCCTTTTTGCGCTTTTTGCCGGTTTCAACGTATGTCTCCTCCTCCTCATCCTCCACAACCACACAGTTGCTGCATTTGTTGCAGATGCATGGCGTTGTATCTCCGAAATATGAAAGTATAAACTCTCTCAGGCATTTGTCCGTCTCGCAGTAATTTATCATCTGCTGCAGCTTTCTTTGGTCATTGGCTGTCTTTTGCATGTCGGATGCCACATCGCCAGCTGAAGCCTTATTCTGCAGAAGGAACTTGTTTATCATGATATCCTGCTTTGAGAAAAACAGCACACATTCCGCTTCCTCACCGTCTCGCCCCGCTCTTCCGGCCTCCTGATAGTAATACTCGAGGCTCTGTGGCATGTTGTAATGCAGCACATATCTCACATTTGACTTGTCGATTCCCATTCCAAATGCGTTTGTGGCAACCATCACACGGATTCTGTCGTATGTAAAATCCTCCTGATTCTGCTTACGTTCATCATTTGAAAGCCCTGCGTGGTAACGGCCCGCCGAAATGCCCTGCTCATTTAAAAGAGTATACAGCTTATCCACATTCTTTTTCGTTGCGCAGTATATTATTCCACTTTCGTCCTCATGCTTTTTCACATAGTTGATGATACTGTTGTCCTTCTGGCTGCCTCCCCTTCTTGTAACAACCCTAAAAAACAGGTTAGGTCTGTCAAATCCCGTCACCATAGTAACCGGATTGTTAAGTCCAAGTGAAGCCACTATATCATTTTTCACGCGCTCCGTGGCGGTCGCTGTAAACGCACTGACTATCGGTCGTCTTGGAAGTCTCGTTAAAAATCCGGCAATTTCCAGATAGCTGGGTCTGAAATCCTGCCCCCACTGCGATATACAGTGTGCCTCATCAACTGTCAGCATTGATATGTCCGCGTTGCAGGCAAAATCCAGAAAACGCGGCGTGTTGAGGCGCTCCGGAGCGACATAGATTATCTTGTAGCGTCCCTGTGAGGCATACGAAAGTGCCATCCTTATCTGGTTTTCGGTCAGTGAGCTGTTGATATAGGCGGCATGCACTCCAGCCTGGTTTAAAGCCTTGACCTGATCTGACATAAGCGAGATAAGTGGCGAAATGACAAGCGTAATTCCTTTAAGCATAAGCGTCGGAAGCTGGTAGCACAGCGATTTTCCTGCGCCTGTCGGCATGATACCGAGCACATCGTGCCCTGCAAGTATGCCGTTTATGAGCTCCTCTTGCCCTGTTCTAAGACTGTCGTAGCCAAAGTATTGTTTGAGTGTCTGGTTTATGTTCATTATCTGACTCCCTGTATAGTCTCAAATCATTGTTTTATATATAATATCATATCCAATACAATTATTCACTGCAAGAAACAAATATACTCTTCTTAATCACGTTTTTAAACATAGATTAAGAAGAGTATAATCTCTTTTATCGTATTAAATTATAACTACCTAATTACAGCCTCAACCTCACCCTTCTCAGGCATCACGCGAAGTGCGCCCTTTCTCGTGGTAATAAGCGAAGCTGCTGCATTTGCGAATGTCAGCATCCTTTTCACATCGTCATCCTTCCGGTCATTGATACCATGCTCCAGCACATCGTGAAGCAGGCATGCACAGAAAGTATCTCCTGCACCTGTGGTCTCGACAGTGTCATCTCGCAGGAACGGAGCTGCCCCCACGATATGTCCGTCAAAAAATGCCATACTTCCGTTTTTTCCCATGGTAGCACAGATAAACGGAATGTGATACTCATCTATTAGCTTCTTCACACCTGTCTTTATGTCCTTTTCGCCTGTCATGAATTCAATCTCATCATCAGATATTTTTAAGATGTCACACTGACTAAGGCCCCAGCTTATCTTCTCTTTTGCATCGTCCATGTTCTTCCAGAGCGGTTTGCGCAGATTAGGGTCAAAGGAAATCAGTGCACCTGCCTCTTTTGCGGCAGCTATCGCATGCTTTGTCGCTTTCTCACAGGTCTTATCTGTCATTGAAAGACTTCCGAAGTGGAAAATTTTTGCGTTTCTCACAAGGGATAAATCCACCTCATCCGCTGTCAGCATCATATCTGCTCCCGGATTTCTGTAAAATGAGAAATCTCTGTCTCCGTCTGCTGCGGTCTGTACAAATGCAAGAGTGGTATGTACATTGTCATCATAGCGCACGCCTGTTGTGTCGATTCCCTGCTCCTTTACGGCATCAACGAGCAGCCTTCCGAACGCATCCTGTCCCACTTTTCCGATGAAAGCAGTCTGATGACCGAGCTTTTGAAGCATGGCAAGCACGTTACATGGAGCTCCACCCGGATTAGCCTCAAAAAGCTTATTGTCCTGCGCACTTGTACCGTTTTCTGTAAAATCTATAAGTAATTCACCTAATGCAACTACATCCATATTGTACCTCTTTCTTTCCTGTCAAAATATCCTGTATATTATTCTACAAATAACCGGACTAATAATTTGTCCGGTTATTATTTGTATGCTCTACTGATATGCGGTCATATTACAAACTTATATCATATTTTTCAATATCCACAACAGCACTTCCGTCACAGTTAAAGCTGATTCCGTCTGCCTGAAGAGGTGTACAGATAGCTGTGGTTGCGACCTGCTGTCCGTCATTGATAAAGAGCTCTATAGACTGTCTGTCCATGATGAAACGAAGCTTTAGCTTTCTGTCTGTATCTGCGATTTTAATTTTTCTGACACAGACGACATCCTTTGTGACGCCACAGCAGGTACGATCAATCTCGAGCATGCCTGCGACTCTGTTGTAGGTAAACGCTGTGCTATACTCATCATCGCATGCCATTTCAACAGTGAAGTTATTGTACTCCTCGCCTGAAAGCTCCACTGTCATGTCGAGAGTGCGGCCCTTTATGCCCTCAAAGGTCGTGTAGCAGTCTATTTTTTTATCTGTATAATGACACTTGTTTGCGCGATAATTTTCTATTTCCTTAACCGGCTTCTGCCAGATACGGCCGTCCTTTATTTCAAGCTCACGAGGCAGTGTCATCATTCCCTGCCAATCCTGCGAATCAGGAACGACACATGCATCCCATGACTTCATCCAGGCAATCATCACGCGGCGTCCGTCCGGAAGCAGTGTAGTCTGTGGCGCATAAAAGTCCATGCCATAGTCAAGTGTGTGCGGCTCTTCCTTGATAAATACATGATTTTCTTTATCATAATCCCCCAGAAAATATACAGAGTTGTGTCCGTTATGAAACTCATATTTGTCTGCCTTCATACTCTGCGGTGAACAGATGAGCACATGCTTATCCTCCAGTCCAAAGAAGTCCGGGCACTCCCACATGGTACCTATTTTGCCGGTGCTGTTTGCCGCAAGGATTGTCTCAAACTGCCAATCGGTCAGGTTTTTTGAAGAGCAGAGCACTACCTGTCCCACATCGTTTAAGTCCTTGCTTCCAACTATAAGATAATATGTGTCATCCTCTTTCCATATTTTCGGGTCGCGGAAATCGATTCTGCTGCAGTTTTCAGGAAGCATATCGCCTGTCACAACAGGATTATTCTCATACTTCACATAATTAAGTCCGTCTCCAAATGCGATGCACTGGTTCTGTCTCTCCTGCTCACTGCCGTCAGGAAGTTTAATCCTTGTGACACCTGTGTATACAAGCACATGCTTACCATCTGCCTCAATGGCACTTCCTGAGAAACATCCTTTTTCATCATATTCCTCGTCAGGTGCCAGAGCACACGGAAGCTGTTCCCATTTAATCATATCGCTTGTCGTACTATGCCCCCAATGCATAGGTCCCCACTCACGCAGATATGGATAGTACTGATAAAACAGATGAATTTTTCCGTTATAGACAGAAAATCCATTCGGATCATTAATCCATCCTGCCGGTGCACTGATATGAAACAAAGGTTTACTCTCTTTATCTGTAGCAGCTATTTTTTTTGCTTCGTAGCTTCTTGCTTTTTCCAATAATTTGCTCATTCAAATCCTCCAATTCTGTTTGTTTTGCCGGTAATACAGAATTATGAACAGTAACCTATTTGTCCTCTGACGTACTCTCAAGGGATTTCTGATAGCTGTCAAAATATTTCTGCTTTATCTTCAGATAATCCTGTAAACCATATTTATTAAGTTTCTTAAGGTATGAATCCCATTCCTTATCAATGCCGCCGTTTAATATCCAATCAGCCTTTTTCTGCTCAGCATATTTCTTGATGTCTGTGTCGTACTGTGACACCTTGTTGGTGTCATCTATGCTCATGAACACGTTTGGATAGACATACTTACTGTTCATGTCCTTCAGATAAGCCTCATGCATGTTGTCAAGACGCCACTTGGCATCTGCAGGCTCTGTCACATAAACATCATAGTAATCGTTTAAAACAGCAAGCGGTCCGTTTACTGACTGTGCCTCACGCACTTCAACCGGTGACTGATCGCCCAGATCCATATGCTTTAACATCTGTCCGCCGTCAGCGTTTGTACTCATCTCAAATATATTGAACGAATCTTTCTCACCATATGTTCCCCAGTTATTCTGTGGAGACTGGATTGGAGCATACATCTGATCAATCCACGCGGCTGCCAAAGCCGTATCCCTGCAGCTTGATGTCAGTACGCATCGTCCTCTGTCGAAACCACTCGTCTCACTGTTATTCTGTCTGGTGATATTTCTTACTCCGTCAGGTCCTGTGAGAGCAGGAAGCATGACGTAATCTGTGTTATTGTCAATGTTTGCAATGTCCCATGTAAAGCAGAGCCCGTATCTGTGGTTTTTACCCTTTGCTACGTAGGTTGACCACTCCTGTGTAAATGCCTCAGGGTCAATCAAATCCTCTGTGACAAGCTTGTGAAGCCACTCGATACCCTCCTTGTAGCCCTCCTGTGTCGGAGTATAGATGACTTTTCCCTCATCTGTTACCGCAAAGTGGTCACCTGTATCACCATAACCCTCACCAAAGCCGTTCATGAGGATGGCTGGATCCTGGTCACCGTTGTTTATGATAAATGACATAGGAATAACCCCGCCCTCGATATCAAATTTCTGCTCCAGCTCATCGGCATGATCTTTGAATGCAATAAGCACCTGCTCGAGCTCGTCTGTGGTAGTCGGTATATCAAGTCCCAGATAGTCAAGCCACTTCTTGTTGATATAAGGAATATCGCCTATTGCCTGGATAGCTTCTTTTCCTGAACCAAGCTGCTCTATCCAAGGAAATGAATAGATATGTCCGTCCGGTGCAGTACACATGGTTCTGTACTCTGGATATTTTTCAAAAACTGCCTGAAGATTAGGCATATATTTATCGATCAGATTCTCTACCGGAATAATGATACCCTGCTTTGCATATCTGAGCAGGTCGTAATCACTCATACCTGCATTAAACAGTCCATCCGGCAGATTACCAAACTGCGCCAATGCCAGATTCTTCTTGTCAGAGAACTGGTCTGAAACGAAGCATGTCCAGTCGATATGCACGTTGGTCTGCTTCTCCATTCTCTTGAAGATAGTCCTCTCATTAGGATCCTGTGTGGATGTGGCCGGTGCACTTGTGATAAATGACAGCTCAGCCTTCTCCTTCAGAGGAAACTGCACATCTGATACCGGTGTGTCCGGATTTGTCTCAGCATTTAAGCTCTGCTGCTTTCCACAGCCTGCCACACCTGTCAGCATTGCAAGTGTAAGCGAAAGTGTAATTAATTTTTTGAAGCTTCTTTTTTTCATATCCATACTCATCCTTTCTGTTAGCCCTTAACAGATCCAACCATGATTCCTTTATCAAAATATTTCTGGAAAAATGGATACATAATCAAAAGTGGTAAACTTGATACAACAATTGTAGCGTACTTGAGCTGCTCTGCAACCTTTGCCATCTCAGCTGTGCTCTGGATATCTGCAATCATGCCCGGCTGAGGTGTATTCTGCACGAGAATTGAACGCAGTACAAGCTGTAATGGCTGGAGATTTGCGTCATTCAGGTAAATCATTGCATCAAAGTAGCTGTTCCACATTCCTACAAATGACCAAAGCATAAGCACCGCAATAATCGGCTTACAAACCGGAAGCATTATCTTAAAGAAATGCTGTATTTCATTTGCTCCGTCAATGGCTGATGCCTCACGAAGCTCATTTGGCACTGACTGATAATAGGTTCTCGCCAAAATCATATTCCACACATTGAAAGCGCCTGGAATGAGGATTGCCCAGACGGTGTTTACCATATGGAGCTGATTTATAAGGATGAATGTAGGAATCATTCCTCCTCCAAAAAACATTGTGATAATAAAAATCACATTGAAAAATTTCCTTCCGACAAATTCCTTTTTAGACATAGGATATGCTGCCAGGATTGTGACAAATACTGAGATTGCCGCAAACGCTATTGAGTAAAAAAACGAATTGAAAAATCCGCGCCATATCATGTCATTTTCCAGAACTCGTCTGTATGCATCAATAGTCCAGTCCTTTATGTTGAAGCTCAGTCCCTGGTTGTTAAGCACTGTCGGATCCATGAAAGACGCAAGCACTACATATACTAACGGAACAATTATTGCAAGCACAAACAACCCAAGAAGTGTATATCCAATTCCAAGAACAATTTTATCAGTCCGTGAATATTTGATTTTTGTCTTCATATCTTTTTTCATTGCACTTTCCTCCTAGATTCCTTCACCATCGTTTAGCTTCTTTACAACCGCATTGACTATAATCAGCAATATTACGTTGATTACCGAGTTGAAAAGACCAACCGCTGTTGAATAACCATAGTCTCCATTTAAAAGTCCGATTCTGTATACATATGTAGAAAGAATTTCCGATGCCGGTAAGTTCATATCTGTCTGTAACGCATAGGCTTTCTCGAAACCGATACTCATAATATTTCCTGCCTGCAGGATGAACTGTATCACTATAATATTCTTAATAGCCGGAAGCTCAACATACCACATCTGCTGGAAGATGTTTGCGCCATCCATTCTCGCTGCCTCTTCAAGCTCCTTGCTCGCATTGGATAATGCCGCTGTGTACATGATTGAAGCCCAGCCTGCTCCCTGCCAGATGCCGCTCGCTATGTAGATTGTCCTGAATGCAGCCGGCATTGTCATCCAGTTTGTGCTGATGCCGAGTATCTTATTCATTGGTCCGATTGGTGATAAAAACATACGAACCATACCACAAAGTACAATAACTGAGATAAAATTCGGTGCGTAAATCAGAAGCTGTATCTTTTTCTTGATGCCCTCTTTGCGAATACGATTCAAAAGCAGTGCAAGTATAATCGGTACCGGAAATCCCCATAACAATCCGTAAATACTTACCTTTAACGTATTCATAAGGTAGTTCATAAAATCAGGTGACGATAAAAATCTCTTGAAATATTCAAGCCCGACCCATGGACTCCCCAGCACACCCTTTATGACATTGTAATCCTTGAATGCTATGAGCAGTCCGCCCATCGGAACATACTTGAATATAATTGTCAGTAAAAGTGCCGGCATAAGGAAAAATATGTACAACATCCAGTTTTTCTTCACATATGTCACTTTGCTTTTCAATGACTGCTTTTTTTCTTTCATTTGCTGTGACCTCCACTCTTTTTCACATTTTGTCTTATTTACTTAATTTACGCTCTTGTGTAACCGGTAAAGTAACCGGTTACTTTGTAATTTGATAATACAATATCATTTATGCTGTGTCAATACTTTTCTCAAAAAAAGTTACCGGTTACTTTTTTGTTGATATTTTGGAAATTGCGCTGTATACTGTTTATAAACATTTGTAATATAAGTAATTTTTATAAGGAGACATCCCATGGGAAAAAAACAGGTTACATTTGCAGATATTGCGGAATATACACACTTTTCAAAAACAACGATTTCAAGATATTTCAATCATCCAGACTCTCTGACACTGGAAAATCAGGAAAAGATTTCCCGTGCGCTTGATGAGCTCGGCTATAAGAAGAATAAGCTCGCAAAGGTGCTTGCAAACGGTAAGAGCGAGTTTGTCGGCATAATAGTGCCAAACCTTTACCTGCACTACTACTCTGAGATGCTCACACAGCTTTTAGCCACCTACACTGACTATCACTATAAGTTTCTCATCTTTATGAGTGACAAGGGGGCGGCTGAGGAAGAAAACTACATTGATGAACTTTTAGCTTATCAGATAGAGGGTCTTATCGTGCTAAGTCACACTCTCTCATCTGAAAAGCTTGCTTCATACCACATTCCAATTGTCGCAATCGAGCGAGAATCCATGCATATAAGCAGTGTCACCTCCGACAACTATATGGGTGCGCTTCAGGCCACATCTCTTTTAATACGTGACAAATGTGATATCCTCATCCATATCAATGTAGATGTGCCAAAGTATGTCCCGGCATACGACAGAATCCGTGCGTTTGAGGACACCTGTACCGAGCACAATATTCCCTATGAGCTCAGCCTGAACGTATCAGGTGATTCGTACAACGATTTATTTTCTCAGATGAAGGTGATTTTTAACAATATAGATGAAAAATATCCTGATAAAAAGAAAGGGGTATTCCTGGCAAACGACACATATGCCAACATGTTTTTGAACCTTGTCATACAAAAATACGGCTGCCTGCCGGACAGCTATGAGATAGTCGGCTTCGACAATTCACCAATTGCCAACGAAGCCATAATTCCAATCACCACCATCGGCCAGCAGATAGATGTAATCGCAAAAACCGCCATGGATTTGCTCGTCAAGCAGATGGAAAACCGCAAGCAAAGAAAGCCTGAGCCCGATTTGGCGCCAACGCACAAAAAGATAACGCCTGTGCTGATCCGCAGGGAGACAACCAGCTAATACATCGTTTATGCGACATGTACCAGCCTGATTTTCTCCTGTTGCGTCCTGATACTCCCTGCTGCTCACACCCCCAGGAGGTTTTATCCACTGAAAAACCTCATTTGTGGTTTTACTGTACCTTCTTCCTCATGCGCATCTCCCACACATAGTAGGTCACAATAAGCAGTATTCCTGTTGTAAGCCAGGCTGCCGGATCTGCAAAGCACACACCGCCGTAACCAAATGGCTTTGACAGAGCAAGTATTGCAATCCATCTCGACACAAGCTCCATCACACCGCTAAGCATAGGCACAAGACCCTTGTTAAGCCCCTGCAGGCCGTTTCTGTATGCAAAAATCCATGCAAGCGGAAGCATGAATACGCTCGCGATTTTCAAATATTTCATAGCATAGTCAATGTCAGTTGCCGTAGGCGATGTGATAAACCAGCCTATCATGTGCGGTCCGACAAAACAGTTAATTGCTGCCGCTAAAACAGCGCAGCCTATGCATATGAAAAAGCATGACTTCATACCCTTAAATATCCTGTCGTACCTGCCTGCACCGAGATTTTGTCCGCAGTAAGTCGCAGCGGCTGTTCCAAGTGTAGGCATGGTCTGTGTCGCGATATTATTGACCTTGGATGCGGCGGTATACGCAGCTACCACCTGCGAACCGAACACATTGACCGCAGCCTGGAAAATCATCGTTCCGATAGCAGTGATTGAATAGTTGAGTGCCATCTGCAGACCGATTGAGAGCATGCGCCAGATTCCGCTCCAGTCCATGTAATAATCCTCACGGCTGGTGCGCAGCAAATCATACTTCTTAAACATCACGATAAATGACAAAACTGCAGCAATTCCCTGCGAGATAACTGTCGCATAAGCTGCTCCTGCTGTGCCTGCCTTCACCACCACGATAAAGAATATATCCAGCACAATATTCAATACAGATGAAAAAATCAAAAAGTACAGCGGAGTCTTGCTGTCTCCGATACTTCGCAAAAGACCGGAAGCCACATTGTAGGACATGGTGCAGAAAATTCCCGCAAAAATAACCTTTATGTACGCATCAGCCATGACAAGTATATCATCAGGTGTATTGAGCCAGATAAGAAGCTGCCTCGACGCAAGCACTGTCGGAATCGTGAGCACCACTGAGACAATAACTGTAAGAATTATAGCCAGTGCCACATAATGCTTCAAAAGCTTTTCATTTTTCGCACCAAACGCATGGCTTGCCATAACTCCAAAGCCCTGTGCTATTCCATTTGCAAAGCCAAGCACCAGAAACATGATACAGCCTGTCGAGCCAACCGCCGCAAGCGCCTTTGAGCCCAGATACTGCCCCACGATAATCGTGTCCACCATATTGTAGAACTGCTGAAACAGATTTCCCATCAGAACAGGAATCGAGAACAGCAGTATGATTTTCATTGGATTGCCTTTGGTCATATCTGTCTTCATGTGTAAATATCCTCCCAAAAAATTCAATTCATAATAACTTTTCCCAGCAGGTTCACCCCTGCAGAAAATCCATTAAAAAAATGTGTGAACAAGCTCTTTTTCAAAGCCTCGTTCACACATTATATACACATGTTTTCCAGTATTCAAGTACTATTTTCAAAATTTATAACTTATTTTTAATAGTACGTTTATTCTTTCTTCCTCACACGATAATTCACATATCTCTTTATCAGGTAGTACACGACACCCCATGTCGGTACTCCGATGAACAGCCCCACTACTCCAAATAATCCATTTCCAAGGAAGATTGCAAATACCACCCAGAAAGGTGAGAGTCCTGTGGACTCACCGAGTATCTTTGGTCCGATAATATTGCCGTCCACCTGCTGTAAGATAATGATAAACAGCAAAAATAGCACACCCTTTGACGGGCTGTCGAGCATGATGAGTATGGTGCTTGGTATGGCTCCGATGTACGGTCCAAAGAACGGTATGACATTGGTCACTCCGACTATCACGCTGACAAGCGCTACATACGGCATGCGCAGTATCAGGCAGCACACGAAACAGATAGCTCCGATTATGAGTGAATCGATGATTTTACCACTGATAAAGCCACCGAATATCTTGTCGCTCTCCTTTAAGATGCTTGAAATCACCTGTATATGGCGCTCCGGCAGAAATGCGCTCACGAGCTTTTTTATCTGACGCTTGAAGGTATCCTTGCTGAGCAGGACATAGATGGCAACGATGAATGCAACAAGGCAGTTTACCGCTGTGCCAAAGATTCCCATAATACCGTTTATCACAAAAGTAACCTGTCCAAGCATATTGTCCTTTACCCATTCAGTAAAATAGCTTATGCCGTTATTGTATAGCTCAGTGATTATTTCCTTTGCCTTGTCATTGTTTTTGGCAAGCTCCGTGATTTTTTTCACAAGGTCCTGTATCTGATCCGGTAAAAGACTGACCGCATTTGTGATATTGCTTACAAGCTGTGGCACCACCATCATGATGAGCACTACAATAATGGCTATTATTATGGCCAGACTTATAAGTATTGACAACCCTCTCATAGAAGGTCTCTTTCCACACTTCTTTTCTATGGCTTTGCCAAGCGAATTGCTTAGCTTTCTGTCATAAAACTCTACCATCGGATTTATGAGATACGCCAGCACAATCCCCATGATAATTGGCATGAGTATATTTATTATACGCATAATCTGTGCCATTATTGCATCAAATTTAAATAGCACAAACACTAGCAGGATTGCTCCTGCTAGTGCTAAAAACTGTGAAAACCCTTTGGCCCATGCGGCCTTTATGGTGTGCTTCATCTTATTATTCACTTCCATGCGCGATTCCTCCTCGTTTATTGTATGTCCGCAATGTAACAAGCTGATTACCGCTCCCAAATAATTTCTTTCTTCGTTGGTAACTATTGTGAGATTACAACAAACATTATATAGTCTTTAATCAATTCTAGCAACACTCTTGCCCTCTGTCAGCTCAAATGGTATTATCTCATGACATGAGCCTTTATGCAAATCTATCATGTTAAAAAGAAGCTCCACGCTGCGTGCCGCCATATCCTTGTGCGGCTGTCTGATAGATACAATCTTGGGATTGTAGTACTCTGCAAGTGTCGAACCATCAAAGCCTGTGATAGATATATCTTCCGGCACCCTGAGTCCCTTGTCAAGTATTGCCCTTATGGCACCGATTGCCATGACATCGGAAATCGCATAGACTGCGGTGATTTCTATATCCTTTTCCAAAAGCTTTTTCATCGCACGATATGCGCTGTCATATGAGAATCGCGCTCTCTCATAGTAACGCTCATCAGGTGTGATGCCATGCTTTTTTAAGCTGTTCAGATATCCGTTATGTCGCAGAATAGCTGTCTGTGAAAGCTCCAGATTGGCTCCAATCTCCGCTATCTTTGTATGTCCATACTCGATAAGATAGTCGACGATTGTTTCCCCTGCTTTCTCATCATCAATGGAAACAGATGACAGCTCATCCATGCTCCAGTTTTCTGCCGATGTGGTCACGATAACACACGGTACCTTAAATGAAGATGTATCCTCCGAGAAATCCTCCCTGCTACCTCCGAGGAATATGATGCCAAGCGGCTTTCGCTCCCTGCATATGCGGTCTGTCACACTGCTTAGATTACTGTCCTCATCCAGATATGTGATGCTCAAAGAGTAGTCTGTTCTGTCTATTATCGACTGGATTTCCTCGACTATGTTTGCAAACAGCATATTCGAGGTACCCTTTACCAGCAGATAAATATTTCTGGAAATGGTCTGCTTGAGCCTCTTTGCATTGGTATTTGGCACAAAGTTGTGTGCCTCAACTATTTTCATTATGGTTTCTTTTGCTGCAGGAGAAACATCCTGCCTGTTATTTAAAACTCGGGATACAGTTGTTACTGAGTATCCCGATTCTTTTGCTATATCTACAATTGTCATTGTTTTCCCCGTCCGGACAGCGATACGTCCTTTTACATTATATCCATGTGATATAATTATTTCACTCATTATATCATATATCCACAACTATAAAACCTGCTAATTTAGCTTAAGCCCCACATGTTTTCTTAATAAGTGTGGGGCTTAAATAACATAAACTATATCCTCTTGTAAGCTATATTAACCCTTTACAGCTCCTGCGAGCACACCCTCTATAATGTACTTCTGACATACAATATAGAAGATAACAATTGGCAGAATCGCAAGCACGAGCATGGCCATCATTGCACCCCAGTCAATCATACCGTGGCTCTGCTTTAAGTACTGGATGGCAATTGGTATGGTTTTGTACTGGTTGATGTTTAAAACCAGTGATGGAAGAAGGTAATCATTCCATACCCACATTGCCTCAAGTATCGCTACTGTTACCGCTGTAGGACGAAGTATTGGAAATACAACCCTGAAATACATCTGTAATGGTGTACAGCCATCTATCATGGCGGCCTCTTCTATCTCTAATGAAATGCTCTTTACAAAGCCTGTAAACATAAACACCGCAAGTCCTGCTCCAAAGCCCAGATATACTATGATGATACCGACCGGGTTTGATAAATGAAGCATATTTGCAAATTTTGATAATGTAAACATAACCATCTGGAATGGTACAATCATAGAGAAAAGGCAAAGTGTATACATAAGCTTTGTGCCCTTAGTCTTTACACGAACTATGTACCATGCACACATTGAGCAGCAGAGTACAATAAGTACTACTGAGCCGACTGTGATGAAAAGTGAATTTCCAAAGCAGTCCCAGAAATGTGTCATTCTAAGACCATTCTTGTAGTTTAATGTGCCAGAGAAAAGCCTTGACATACCATCCTTGAAGGCTTCAAAGCCCTCAGAGATAGATACTGTGCTGATTCCAAACGGATGCTTGAATATGTAGGCTTTTCTCTTAAATGAATTGAGTAACACCATAAGGATTGGTGAAATCCAAAGTACTGATAAAACAGTGAATAATAATGTGATTATCCAGCCGTGCTTGGCCTGTCTTACGGCACTGACCTCCTGCGCTTTTTTCTGTTTTGCCATTAGTCCTGTACCTCCTTGCTTGTAGTAATCTTATTCTGTGCAAGTGCGATAATTGCAACAAGTATAAAGAATATAACAGCCTTTGCCTGACCTACGCCCTGCCATCCTGTTGTTCCATACATGGTGTTGAAGATATTTAAGGCAAGCAACTCTGACATCTTTCCCGGATTACCGCCTGTAAGAGCTAAGTTCTGGTCGAACAGCTTGAAGCCGTTTGTCAGTGTCAGGAATGTACAGATTGTGATTGTAGGCATAAGCATTGGAAGGATAACGCTCTTTAAGAGCTGCCATCTGTTTGCTCCATCAATCTTTGCTGCCTCAATAAGCTCACCAGGGATATTCTGGATACCTGCAATATAGATGATCATCATATATCCAATCTGCTGCCAGCATACTACTACGATAAGTCCCCAGAATGCTGACCACTCTGAGCTTACGATTGTCTTTGAATAGTTCTGCAGGATAGAGTTAAAAATCATCAGCCATACATATGAAAGTACGATTCCACCGATCAGGTTTGGAAGGAAAAATACTGTACGGAAAAGATTTGTTCCTCTGATTCCTTTTGTAAGCGCCATTGCTATTGCAAATGATACGATATTGATAATCAGTACCGATACTACTGTAAATAGTGCTGTGTACCAGATTGAATGAATAAAGGTTGTATCCACAGTGCCGTTTACAACAAAAATCTTTGTGTAGTTTTTAAATCCCACCCATTCCCAGTCTATAACTGTGGAGAATTTACAAAATGAAAGGAAGATACCATATACGAATGGTACAATAAATCCTATTGTAAATGCTGCCATTGTCGGTAAAGCGAAGATCCAAAATTTTTTTCTAATCGACTTTTCCATAACAAATATACCTTTCTTTAAAAAATATGGGGTGAGTGACTGCCACTCACCCCAATTTTACTACTTTTTACTAACTTTTAGAGAATTTTACTGCTCGTTCTGAAGATCCCAGTAATAAGCCCACTTCTCTGTGAATGCCTTTGTAACGTCATCCCATGAACCATTACGCTCTGTGTACTCTGTGAGTGGAGCGACGAAATCTGCTCTCCAGTCATCTACTGAAGGTGTTGCGTTGAATGACCATGCTACTGATGTCTTGCCTTCCTTTGAAAGCTCTGATGCTACATTAGCAAAAGCGTTCTTTGACGCATAGTCACCTGTGAATGTATCGAATGGAGCTGAAAGACCCATTTTATTAACGATTGCATCACGTCCATCATCACTTGTGATTACCCAGTTGAGGAATTCAAGTGTTGCATCAATATCCTTCTGATCTGCCTGAGCATTTACTGTCCAGTGGTTCTCTGTACCAACTGCAAGTCCCTCGTTCTCATCATCTACACCGAAGTAGATAGGCATCATTGAAAGGTCAGACTGCTTAACTGTGTATCCGTCCTCGTTGTCATCTGCGAACTTAGCGTACTCCCAGTCACCATTCTGGTAGAATACAGCCTCTTCCATACCAAGCTCTGACTCAGCATTTAAGCTTCCTGAATCAAGTGTAGCCTTGTCTGCTGCTGATGTATTTGTGTACATATCCCAAACTCTCTTGAAGTTGTCCATGTACTTACCTGTAACTTCCTTCTGTCCTGCTGTGAGGTCACATCCTGCATCCTTGAACTCATAGTAGAGCTCGATACCTGCGAGATGTCCTGAGAATCTCCAGTTAGATCCGCTGTCAAGTCCTGCTGAAGCAAATGCTTCTGTAAGATGTAAGTCACAAGCTTTGTTGATATCATCTACATGCTCGTTGATATCAGTTGCAACCTTCTCTAATGTATCAAGATCCTTGATATCATCTACTGACTTGATAACTGCTCCTGAGTAGTTGCTGCAGTATTTCTCAAGAATTGCCTTGTTGTAGATGATTCCGTAGCACTCATAGCAGTTAGCTACTGATGCAATCTTGCCATTGTACTCAAGTGCAAGTGACTTATCTGTAAGGTGCTTGTAAATCTCGCTGTCCTTTAAGTCATATATGTATTTGTCATACTCTGCGCAGTCTGCTGTGCTTCCGATATTGAAGATTGTTGGAGCATCCTTCTTAGCAAGCTCAGACTTAAGTGTTGTCTTGTACTGTCCGTCGGCTGCTGTTACTACTGTAACCTGTACGCCTGTCTCATCTGTGTACTTCTCTGCAAGATCCTGCCATGCCTGATCTGTCTCCGGCTTGAAGTTTAACATGTAAACTGAGCCATCGCCGCCCTTTGCAGATGAGCCTTTCTCTGTTCCGTCTCCGCTTCCTGATCCACATCCGGCAAGCATTGTTGCTACCATTGAAGAAGCGAGTAATACTGTCACTAATTTCTTTTTCATTTTAAACCCTCCTAAAAGATTTAATATTAAAATTGTCTTTGCAAACATCCTTGGTTGTTTTCGGTAATGTTTGCGGTAACGTTTTCACAAGAGTTATTATAGTACAGTTTCGTGTAGTTTCGCAAGAGGATTTTGTCTTTTCTGTATATATTAATAAAAACGTCAGGCATTTTTTGGCAATTTTTCACAAAGAAATTGCAAAAAATAAGTATTCTCACACTGGTGTTTGGTCATTTTAGTTATTTTCGACTATCCGTTTTGTGTAAAAATACTTTTGTTATTTTTATTCATTTCATCTATCAGAGCCTGCTTTTGTGCGCGCTTGAGCTGTTTTATATGATACTCCCTGCTCATTGCCTCCTCTTTCGTGGCAAAGTGCTCGAAATAGACCAGCTCCACAGGTCTGCGTGTCTTTGTATATTTGGCACCTTTCCCGGAGTTATGCGCTTTTATGCGCTTTTTCAGGTCATTTGTCCAACCGGTGTAAAGTGTGCCGTCAGCACACCTTACAATATATGTATAATTTTCATCCATATCTGCTTTGTCCATCTCAATAATCAACGCGGTGCTTATGACATAAGCATAAACTCTGCTCTGTCGACCACCCTGCAGCTGCCACGGTTGTCTGTCTTTACGCTGTATAGTATCTCATCTGCCACATGTAAAAAATCCCACACTCTGTTTTCTTCCTTTGGTACATCGCAATACATGCCCTGTGTAATTGTGACAATAGGCAGCATCTTTGAAAACCGGTGTGGCAGAGTCAGCTCCATAACCTTGCGGCGAAGCTCCTCCACATATTCTTTAGCATCTTCCTTTGATATATTCTCGTACATGACTACAAACTCATCCCCGCCATATCTGGCACAAAAACCTCCATGTGCTCCCGCAACTTCGCTTATACAGCCTGCAATTGCAATCAGACATTTGTCGCCCTCCTGATGCCCGTAATTATCATTGTACTCCTTGAAATAATCCACATCCAATATCTCCAGAGCAAAATTGTGTCCGCTTTTTAGAGCATGCAGAAACATCTCATCTGCCTGTATATTGAGCTTTCGCCTGTTTGCCATGCCTGTAAGCGGATCTGTCTCAGACTGCGCCGCAAGACGCTTATTTTCCTTCTCCATTCTTTTCTTGGCGCGATTTACCTTCTCGAAATTTGCCCTAAGCTTTATGACTTCTTTTATCATAGCCTTGGCCTCAAGCTCCTTGCGCTCAGAAAGCTCATAGTACAGTCCCGCAGCCTGCAGATACTCTGCACTCATATGATGCTTTCTGTAAAATCTGATTTTGAGACCTAAAAGTCTCATCTGCATGCTTGTAACCTTAAGATTGTTTATCATCGGCTCCATAAGCTCCATCAGATGCCAGAACTCATCACTCTTTCCACTCTCAAAAAGCACCTCGAGATACACAAAGAAATCCTCTATCAGATCCATAAAAAGCATATCCTGCGTGATTACACCATCAATACGCCTGATACACTCGTCACGTTTTTTTATCTGACCGCTTTTATGCATGTAAAAGGTTTTGCTGATGAGCATTCCAAGCCTGTCTATTGCATCCGCAAAAGGCAGATGCTCCCTATCAACAATCTCAAGCATCTCATCTATTCCGGTAAAGTTATTCTCCAGTACCTTGCAGTTTATCATATTCTCATAAAGAGATATCATCCTGGTGTGATATGAAGGTTCATCCGGTGCTGAAGCTATGTATTCCATGGCTTTTTGAAAATATTCCATGGCCTCCTTATATCTGCCTACTTTGATATTTAAAGCTCCGCAATTGACATTTATAATGCCCTGTTCTTCCAACAGACCATACTTCTTGCAGTACGTCAGTCCATCCAGATAATAGTCATATGCTACCGGCTGATTGCCTCCGCTTGACGTGATGATACCAAGTATATTGCATGCGCGCGCCAGCATACTCCAGCTCTGCGCCTTCTCCAGATGCTCTATCGCCCTGACCACGATATCAAAAATGTTATCGTAGTCATTCAGGCAATAAAGTGTCATGGCAAGATGATAGTAGCCAAAGCCCAAGAGCTTTGAATCTGCTGTCTTTTCTCCGTAATCTATCAGCTCATGACAATATCTGATGGTCATCTCGGCATTCTTTCTGTAATTGTCAAGAATGCCCTTTGTCCAGTTTTTCACACTCTCATTGTATTCGTTAAACTCCACTTTTCACCTCTATATATCTCCGAAATAGTCCATAGGATTGACCGGTTTTCCATCCTGTTCCATAGCAAAATACACATTGGTGCCCTCAACAGTATAGTATCTGGTCACCTTTCCAACTGTTCCAAGTGTTTCTCCTGCCTCAAGCACATCGCCTTCACTGCAGGTTAGATTTGCAAGCTGTCCGTAAGTAGCCGTATAGCCGTCTCCTAAATCCTGCACTACTGTGCAGCCTGTCTCTGCGCTGTCATATATGTCTATAATCCTGCCCTCGGTGACTGAGCATACCGCATCTCCTTCGTTTGCACGTATTACCATGCCACGATTATACTGATACTGGTCGAGTGTCGGGAAATAAACCGTCTTGTCCATGGAAAACGGCAAAAGCACATCTCCCTTTACAGGCCAGTTTGTCACATTTTCAGGGACAAAATGCAGTTGTTTTTCCGTGGGCTGCTGATTTTCCTGCTGCCCTGCAGCTGATTCTTCCTGTCCCATTTTTGTCTCTGAGTCTACTTTTTCTGTAGTTTTCTGTGGTGTCTTTTTCTCTGTAGGCTCAACTATAGACGAAGTCTGTGAAATTTCTGTTGGTATCTCATCTTTCCCGGGTTTCTGTGTTGAATATACCGCTGCAAATCCTATGGCTCCAGCCACGAGACATGCCGCTGCTGCAATTTGTTGTTTTTTCATAGGACATTACCTCCATCATCTGAATTGTTCTGATGATAGTATGTCCTGTCTGCAGGGATTTATTCATGCTTTTTCTATTTTGCGGCACCAATTATATTTGATAATTGCGCAAACTGTGCAAGGCTTAGAGCCTCACCACGCACATTTACAGGGACTCCGAGAGCCTCTATGCTCTGCTGTATCTGCTCCTTGGTCAGTCCCATACCACCGAAATTGTTGAGTCCGTTGGCAAGAGTTTTCCTGCGCTGATTGAAAGATGCCCTGATGATTTTGAACATCAGCTTTTCATCATCTACGTCAACCACCGGCTTTTCGTATCGCTTGAGCGATATAACAGAGCTTCCTACCTTTGGCTGTGGCATGAAACAGCTTGGCGGCACATTTACCACTATCTCAGGGTGCGAATAATACTGCACCGCAAGTGACAGAGCTCCGTAATCCTTCTTGCCGGGACCTGCCTGCATACGGTCTGCGACCTCCTTCTGCACCATAATGGTAATGCTGTCTATCGGCACATGACTCTCGAACAGCCCCATAATAATAGGTGTCGTTATGTAATATGGCAGGTTTGCAACAACCTTTATCGGCTTACCATTATTATATTCTTCTGCCAGAGCATTTATGTCTACCTTTAATATATCATCATTTATGACCTTTACATTATCATATTCACTCAGAGTATCCTTAAGTATAGGTATCAGATTTGTATCTATCTCGACTGCTATTACCTGGCGCGCCGACTCACACAGATACTGTGTCATCGTACCTATTCCCGGGCCTATCTCAAGTATCATATCGTCCTTTGTGATGCCGGCCGAGTCTATGATTTCCTCCAAAATGCCTGTATCAATAAGGAAGTTCTGTCCGAATTTCTTTTGAAAATTGAAATTGTATTTCTGCAAAACCTCGATTGTGTTCTTAGGATTTCCCAAATATGCCATGGTATGCGCTCCTTATGTCGTTTCATCTGATGCGACAGTCTAACTGCTGTCTTTATCTTTTATATTATCACATGAAATGCCTTTATTTCAATTATATTCGTGAATTTTCGCGGTTTTGCCAAAAACCCGGGATGAAAGCCGGGAACCGCCGCCCTGCCATGGGGCACGGTACACTCCCGCGTGAGCTACGCTTCGCAGTTAAGATTCTGTACGGATTATGTCTAAGGATTTTCTATGCTTGACGAAACCGGCTTTTATGCACCGTCCATGGCGCATAACGCCTTGCCCAGCCGTCCATGGCTGGGCATTTCTGCGTATTTAAGCATAATCCTACAGTATCTAAACCGCTTCGCTATTCGCTCACGCGGGAGTGTACCGTGCCCCATGGCAGGGCGGCGGTTCCCGACTTTCGTCCCTCACGTTGTGGCTCAATTATTGACACGTGTGAACAGTTCAAATGCATTGGCCCGTGTCGTGCGCTCTACCTCATCAGGCGTAGTGCCTTTGATCTCCGCTATCTTTGATATGACATACGGAATGTTTGATGAGTCATTCCTTGTGCCTCGATGTGGCTCAGGGGCCATGTATGGACAGTCTGTCTCAAGAAGGATTCTATCAAGCGGAAGCTCTGACACTGTCTGTACCAGCTTCTTTGCATTCTTGAAAGTTACGACACCTCCCACTCCGATATAATACCCCAGCTTTACATACTCCAGTGCCATCTCCGGTGAATATGAATAGCAGTGTATCACGCCGCGGATATTCTTTTTTGCTGCTTCTGTCATGATTTCCATGGTATCCTGTGCTGCATCACGCGAGTGGATGATAACCGGCAGCGATGCTTCTGCAGCAAGCTCAAGCTGACGCTTAAACCAGTAGCGCTGTTTTTCCTGCACCTTTGGCTCCTTATCCCAGTAATAGTCCAGTCCGATTTCCCCGACTGCAACAGTCCTTTCCCATGCAGTCTGTTTCCTAAGCCATGCAAAGGTTTCCTCGTTTAAATCAGCTATGTCGCTTGGATGCACTCCAACCGCTGCATATATAAAATCATATTTCTTTGCAAGCTCTATTGTAGTCATGGTAGAGCCAATAGAAGCCCCGACATTTATTATCGGGGCAACTCCTTTTTCATGGACGCGTTTTATTGTTTCATCACGGTCGTCCTTAAATCTGTCATCATCATAATGGGCATGTGTTTCAAATATCATTAATTACTGTGTCCTTCCTCCGCCCAAAGCTTATCGGCACAAGGCTTCCATGCCTGCGCATACTCCTTACACTTGTTGCACAGGTGCTCAGCGCTCTCAGGTGACTGCAAATCCGTTGATTTTGCACCTGTTTCCTTTACGAGCCGCTGTAAGATCTCAGGATTTTCAAGCATAGGACATGGTCTGTAGTGATTCTCATTAAACGGCTGGTTATCATGATATGCCATGAAAAGCGGCTGTTTCAAAATCTCAAGCATGCTGTGTGTACGGATGTTGGCTCCTGAGTAGTGTATGAATACACATGGCTCAGCATCGCCGTTTGCATTGATATGGAAGTAGTTTCTTCCTCCTGCGATACAGCCTCCGACAAACTCGCCGTCGTTCTGGAAATCCATTGTGAAAATTCCCTTGCCACTTGTCATATTTCTGATTTCACGGACACGGTCCTTGATGTAAAGCCTCTGCTTAGGGTTTGGTAAAAGTTCCAATGATGCATCATTTCCGACAGGCATATAGTGGAAGTAAAGCGCATAGCGGCAGCCCTTTTCCACAATCATGTCGATAAACTCATCACTGGTAACTGTCTTATAGTTCTTTGAAGTGTAACATATTGATGTACCGAAAACAAGTCCGTTTTCCTTAAGCAAATCCATTGCATGCATAACCTTTGCAAATACACCTGTGCCTCGTCTTAAGTCGTTTACCTCTGAGAAGCCCTCAAGACTTATTGCAAGGTACAGATTTCCGATACGCTTTAAGTCTGCGCAGAAGGCCTCATCCACGAGTGTGCCGTTTGTGAATGCCAGAAATGCACAGTCACTGTGCTTCTCACAGAGCTTAACAAGGTCTGCTTTTCTGACAAGAGGCTCCCCTCCTGTAAACATATACAGATATACGCCAAGCTCCTTGCCCTGTGTTACAACCTTATCCATCTCATCAAAGGTAAGGTTCAGCTTGTGGCCGTACTCTGCCGCCCAGCAGCCGGTGCAGTGCAGATTGCAGGCGCTTGTCGGATCCATAAGAATGAGCCATGGAACATTGCAGCCATACTTTTGGCGATTTTTACGGATAGTCTTGGTGCCGTAAACAAATGCCTCAAAGCCCAGATTGAGCGCGATTGTCTTTAATACATGAGGATCTATCTCATTGATAAGACGGTGCATGTACTTGTTGAGTGTACTGTCCTTATCGCAGATCATCTTGCGCGCACTGTCATAGTTTAAATCAATCTTCTCATCGCCCATGAATTTCTGCCACATGTCGATGAGCTTTACAACCTCTGTCTCCGGGTCCTTGCAAAGTCCTTTTACAATGTTGTCACATATTTTTGATGCAGCAAGTCTCGCTGCCTGATGTCCTAAATTTCCCACTTTGAATTCCTCCTTATTGTTTCAACGGTATTTCTGACGACAAATAAATTTAGTATTCCGTCAAGACTCAAATTCAGTCCTATTAATCTCACTATCATGCCTGCGGTCTCAAATGGTGTCGCGAAAAGCAGTATACCCACAAATGTAACTATAAACGACATCACAAGTATGAGCCACCAGTTCTCGATGCCAAAGCGTTTTGCTTCCACTGCAGTCTGTATCTTTAACGCTCCATCTACCAACATAAAAATGCCTATCGCTGTGGACAATATCTCTATAATATACTCAGTTTTTTTAATAATTATGATTCCAAGCACTATTGAAACTATACCCAGTGCCAGGTCAAACTGAAACGCAAGCTGAAATAAATCCTTTGCAAAATATCCGGACAGCTTTGTCACACCATATATTATGAGAAACACTCCATATAACATGCACATTGTCTTTAGTCCAAGCTGTGGCGCAAATAACAAAGCTGCCCCCAATGCAATCAGGCATATTGTCATGACAGTGTATGCATTTTTCACACGTACCAATGTATGCATAAAGTATCTCCCTCCTTTTTGTCTGCTATTCTAATCCACCATAATCGTCTTTAAAACGGACAAAAAAATAAGAGTGTCTGAAATTCAGACACTCTGTCAAATCTGTTCGAATTATTTTGTCATACAATATCCGCCTGCCTACAGACAGCACTCAATCATATCATAAATTGTGGCATCAAAAGAGTCACCTATTCTCTTAACAATATCTCTGTTGTATTGGCTTTTTGACAGTCCAACGCCATTTGCCGTAATGGTCTCAGGCAGGCTGCTCATCATACTGCCTCTCTCAATCCACTTTATTGTGCTGCCCACGATTCCGTTGCTGTAAAATGCCGTGATAAAAGCAATGTCACTATCATCCAGGCTATAGCCCTCTGCCTTTTCCAGCACAAAGCGGCGCACCACCTGCGTGACCACGGCATCCAGATATGTCCTTAATACCCTGCCGTTTTCCGATGCATAAATGTGCATTATCGCCTCGCGGTTATTAAGAATAATGGCAGCTGCTCTGGCATATGCATCATGAAATGTCACGCCCTCCTTTGCCTCATCCATCACGAGCCGCACCTCGTCCTCAAATATGGCCTCAAGCACATCATATATGTCCTTGAAATAATAGTAAAATGTATTTCTGTTTATCTCACACTGCTCGCATATATCCTTGACTGTAATCCTGTCCAGCGGTTTGTTTTTCAGTATATGTAAAAAAGTCTGCATTATGGCTTTTCTGGTAAATGTTGCCATGTGTATATCTCCTGCTGTGCGTATTATACATAAACCTTACTCTCAACCGCCATTATATTAGATTGTTATATTTTTGTCAAACTATGTCTCCGTGTAACTTCAAAGTAATTTCAAAGGCCAACACCAAAAGCAATATCCATTAAAATCCAAAGTCCGCATAATCCTGCGGCAGAAACCTATGGTAAATAATATGGCAGCCCTCGTCATGAAAGCAATAGTAGTATGTGTCATCCTGATCATTTAAGAAGCGGATGTAACAGTCAAACTCGCCGTTTTGCATATCCTTTTTCTCGATATTGTCCGAGTATTTGTAAAACAGCTCAGTTATCTGCTCCATGGTACAGCCATGCGTGCCGACAAGCGCAATCAGCTCACTGATAAACTCGTTGTCAGCTGTGTTTTCATGCACATACTCACTGCCCTCAGGTGGTATCTCTATGCAGAAGCGCTCATTTTTTGCGGTGACCTTTATCTCGCCTATGGTGTCAGTAAGCTGCTTTGGCAGGTTGTTTGGAGCAAGGATTTCAAGCATCTGCTGCTCTGAAATCATGCCGGCTGCAATTTTATTATCAGCCCCTGCACACTCAAAGAAATGTCTGAGCGTGGAAAGAGGATAATACAGTCTGACTATTTCCTTCCTGTAGCCAAGCTTCGCCTGCTGCTCCTTTACAATGTCAATAAGGCTCTTCGCCAGACGAGAGTAACCGGTGGCACTATAATCGCCGCTGTAATTGTCTCTATAATCGCCACTATAATTCACTTTGTCGTCAAAATCACATGTTTTTGTCATACTGCTATCGTCTCTTTCTCCCGGCTTTTAAGGCTTTTCTAGGGCATGCTCACCTTATCGAGTATTCCTGTCAGGTGTGCTATAGCCACGCCATAGTTTGTCATAGGCACATGCTGTGTGCGTGCCCTGTCTATCCTTGATAATACATATTTTCTGTTAAACATGCAAGCACCGCACTGGATAATGAGGTCATACTGAGAAAGATTATCAGGGAAGTCCGTACCGCTTGTAATATCCACGGTAAGCTCCTCACCGACACGCTTTCGAAGCAGGTTCGGAAGCTTCACCCTGCCTATATCCTCTGCAAGAGGCGCATGTGTACAGCACTCTGCGATAAGCACCCTTGAGGATGGCTTTAAGGCATCAATTGCCCTTGCGCTCTCCACATAGTATGGCAGATCACCCTTGTATGCTGCAAAAAGCACTGAAAATGATGTGAGCATACTCTCCGCCGGCTTGTGCTCGTACACATAGCCAAACACCTGTGAATCTGTCACGATGAGCTTTGGCGCGTGAGATAGTGCTGCAAGCGCATCTATCATTTTGTCAGTCGTCGTGCTCATTACAAGGCATTTTCTATCGAGCAATTCCCTGAGTGTCTGCACCTGTGGCAGTATGAGTCTGCCCTTTGGTGCCTGGATATCCTGCGGCATGACAAGAAGCACCAGATCGGTCTCACAGACAAGGTCTCCCAGGATAAATTCCTGACCGAAATCCTCCGGCAACAGGCGTGTGAGTGCAGAGATAACGGCATCCATTCCCTTGCCCTTTAATGCGCTGACAGCTACAACCTCAAAGCTATTGTCTGCATTTTTGCCCATCACAGCACTGTTTTCCTCATAAACCCAGCACTTTGCGGCCTCTATTGCAGCATTGTCAAGCTTTCCCCTGCTCTTTTCCTGTGCCTCTGCGGAAAGCAAAATCTCGTCTATCTTGTTTAAGGCAAATACAACCGGGGTATGTTTTTTTGCAAATAGCAGGCTCCACTCTGCCTCATCCTTAAAAGCCTTTTTAAATGGTACCCCTGCCTTCTTTGCAGCAATGACCTCTGCAATATCAAGCACTACAACGGCTATGTCTGTCTTCTCTGCTGCCAGATGGGTCTTTTCCACACGTCTTTCGCCAAGCTCACTGTCATCATCAAAGCCCGCCGTATCAATAATCACGCACGGTCCGAGCGGATGTATCTCCATCGGCTTGTACACAGGGTCGGTTGTCGTACCTGCCACATCGGCCACAATGGAAACCTCCTGCTTTGTAACGGCATTTATCAGAGATGACTTACCACTGTTTGTCTTTCCGTATATACCTATATGAAGTCTGTTGGCAGAAGGCGTCTCATTCAAATTTCCCATATGCATCCTCCTTTAGAAACGGAAATCACGCTTTCCATCTGCAATATCATGTATATGCTCATAGCAGGTCTGCTTAACCTTTGGATTTGTAATCTTTTCTATTTCCCTGTCGATGAGCTTCATTCCAAGCTCTCTTGTCTGCGGGCTTGCATAGTCCTCGAGATACTCCTTAAGTGTCATGAGTGCGTTCGGATGACAGCAATTAAGTATCTGCATGCTCTTGCACAGTGCCATAAAACGGTCTCCCGTTCTGCCCTCTCTGTAGCAGGCTGTACAGAAGGACGGAATATAGTCCATCTTCATAAGCCAGTTTACCACCTCGTCAAGTGTTCTCTGGTCGCTGACATCAAACTGCTCCGATGTTGCCTCTGCATTTTTCTCAGCCTCAGGGTCTGCATAACCTCCGACACTTGTCTTTGATGCGCCGCTGATCTGTGAAACACCGAGCGGCAGAACCTTTTCACGGACAGCCTGGCTCTCACGGGTTGAGATTATCATTCCTGTGTATGGCACTGAAATACGGATAAGTGCGCATATTTTGGCAAAGGTATCATCACTGATGCCATTGTCAAATACATCCGGGTCTATATCATCTGCGTGCTTTATACGCGGCACACTGATGGTGTGAGGACCTACACCGTGCACTGCCTCAAGGTGCTCTGCATGCATCAAAAGTCCGGCAAACTCGTACTTGTACTTGTCCAGTCCGAAAAGCACACCAAGTCCCACATCGTCAATGCCGCCCTCCATAGCGCGGTCCATAGCCTCTGTATGATATGCATAGTCATGCTTTGGTCCTGTCGGATGAAGCTGCTCATAGCTCTCCTTGTGATATGTCTCCTGGAAGAGTATGTAGGTTCCGATTCCTGCCTCCTTGAGCTTTCTGTAATTCTCCACTGTAGTGGCAGCGATATTTACATTTACACGGCGGATAGCTCCGTTTTTGTGCTTGATGCTGTAGATTGTGTTGATACACTCGAGAATGTACTCAATCGGATTGTTTACAGGATCCTCTCCTGCCTCGATTGCAAGACGCTTGTGTCCCATATCCTGAAGGGCTGTGACCTCCTTTACTATCTCCTCCTGAGTGAGCTTCTTTCTAGCAATATGCTTATTTTTCATGTGATATGGACAGTAAACACAGCCGTTCACACAGTAGTTTGACAGATAAAGCGGTGCAAAAAGCACGATTCTGTTTCCGTAGAAGTCCTTCTTTATCTGCTGTGCAAGCTTGTAAACCTCATCGAGCTTCTCAGGAATCTCACAGGCTAAAAGCACTGACGCCTCTCTGTGTGTGAGTCCTTTTTTTAGCTTTGCTTTCTCGATAATCGCATCGATAAGCCCTATATTATTTTTGTTTGCCTCTGCGTATTCGAGAGTCTCTTTGATTTCCTCGTCTGAAATAAATTCTTCAGCCTTTAATGATTTTACGTTGTACATTTTTATCTCCTTATATATCCTAGTGTTGTTTTATATATATTAATCCTAACTATTAATCAAAAATCTGCGTAGTCTCCGCGCGACACCACCACCTGATATCCTATGCTTTTCATCCGGTTTTCCATACAGTAGCGGCACTCTGCTGCCTCATCTCCGGTGCAGATTTTATTGTCGTAAAGCTTGTATTTGTCACGGACATTGACCGGTGAGAGGTTTGGCATCACGACATTTGCACCCGACTGTATGCCCTTTTCCCTGCCGAGCGGATGGATTGTGCCAAGCGCTGTTGTGGCAGGCAGCAGCACCTTGGGATGTATGAGCCTGATGATTGAAAGCAGGCGAAGCGTCTCATCCATCGTGCCTGACTTCTCGTTTGCAAAAGGTGTATCCTTCTGTGATATGAACGGACCGATTCCAACCATGTGAGGCTCAAGCTCCTTTATAAACTGCAAATCCTCATACAAGGTCTCCACTGTCTGTCCCGGCGAGCCGACCATGAAGCCGCAGCCCACCTGATATCCTATCTCTTTCAAATCCCAAAGGCACTGCTTTCTGTTTGCAAGTGACATCTCTGCCGGATGAAGCCTACTGTAATGCTTTTCATCCGCAGTCTCATGGCGCAGCAGATATCTGTCTGCCCCTGCATCAAAATAGCTCTGATAGCTTTCCTTTGACTTTTCTCCGATAGAGAGCGTAACTGCGCAGTCCGGATACTTTGCCTTAATTCCGGACACTATCTCACAGATGCGCTCATCCGTGTAATACGGATCTTCACCTCCCTGCAGCACAAAGGTACGAAAACCAAGCTCATAGCCGCTCTCGCAGCATGCCATAATCTGCTCCGTACTCAGGCGGTAGCGGTCCGCATGGGTATTGCTGTGCCTTATACCGCAGTAGAGACAGTCGTTTTTGCAGTAGTTGGTAAACTCTATCAGCCCTCGTATAAAAACCTGATTGCCATAGGTCTCGTGTGCTTTCCCAGATGCACTCTTTCTAAGGTAATCAACTGCCTGCATATCATCTGTCTCAAGCAGCATATGCAACTGCTCGAGGGTGATATTCCGGCAGGCCGTAATTTCATCTATAATTTTTATTATTGCTGTATTTTCGGTCATGCTTTCTCCTGTAGTCTGGTCTGCTTTATTTATTAGAGTAAACTGTCTTCACTCCTATGCCATCCAGCCTGCCAATCCTGCCGGACAAAGCACTGATAATATCCTGTGGTGCGTCAATCGCCACACTGATGATATTCACGTTCTTTTTCTCGTATGGGATACCCATGCGACCCACAATAAAGCTTCCGTACTCATGCAGCAGATGATTAAGCTGCTCAACCGAATCCGGGTTTTCAACTATAATGCCGATCAGGGCTATTCTTGTTTCCATATGTTACTCCTTATATCTTGTATTTAATATGAACAAAGGGTGCACTTCGCCGGAAGTACACCCTAAATCTTAAAATGTTCTTCCTCCTCATACGTGAAGCAACTATCATCTGCTCACAGTATTTGGTGTCAGTGACTCTGAATTATGACATCAGAGCCTTCAATGTCTGCAGGCTTGAAGAAAGAGAGCTGTTATCAGCATGTCTCGCTTCTTGCGTGCTATCTAATATCTAATCTGATTGTATCATGTCTAAATCATTTCAACAATATTATATCTGCTTGTTTCCCGAAATATACACTATTTTGGGACAAAAAAAGAACAGCCATCGTTCTGCTGTCCTTTAGGAGAAGGTATTTTACTATGGGGATAGTAAAAATATATAATGTATTGGGGGGTTTTTACGTTAATTATAGTATCACGTGCCATGAAAAATGTCTATTATCGTGATGCACAAACATGCATAAATTTTCGATTATTTTTTATGCAATATGTATATCATTGATTTAAGATAATCATTTGGTTACAATTACAGCCCATTAAGAATTTCAATATTTTTGAAAAGAAATCTACTTACAAGTTGACTTTTTTAACCTAAAGGAAGAAAATAGAAACATAAATTGGAAGGAAAGGAGCGGACTCTCATGAAAAAAATACTGGTTTTACCACTGTTGCTTTGTCTTATATTCTGCTCCTTTCTAAGTCTCGACAAAAATCTGGACGAATTTGATCCTGACCGCACAGCATACGGTTCATACGATCACAGGGTTGTCTGGGGCTCTTATGCCTCTTCTGATAAGGCCGCGCTTCCACAGCAGGAAGTCTTGGACTCACGCGCAGTGCTTTATTCAGAGTCAGATATGTCGGCACTCATGGATTGCCAGTATATAGAGGAAATACCTTCTTTTCCTGCAGTCATATGCCGCATCCGTACCTCTTCGCTTGGTTTTTTAGGCAGGCTTACATCCAATTTAAGCTGGCTGAGTGCGTTACTCCAGTTAATACATATTATTTTATTCGCATATGCCGCTATCGTGGTCATGCGCATATGCCTCACAAACACGAGCCGGCGCTTTATTATCCGTTTTATCCACGACAAGGATGGGCATAAACTAACTTCCTTCGCTGATTATTTCAAAATTCGCGCATATGCGGAGGAAATATAACTTAGATACATTAAATAAACATTTTCTCCGCATCATGCTGATAATAAAGTAAAACGGAGGATTTAAAATGCTTGAAACAATAATAATTGTCGTGTGTGCTGCCGTTTGTATCGGCGCTGCAGCCTATGCCTGGTGGATGGAGAACGGTCCTGAGAAGGACGACAGTGATGCATCCGGAAAGAACAGTCATAGCCATGCTTATACCAGATACGACAGCAATATCAAGGAGGATGTTGTCTTTCACAAAGCACACAAATAATGATAACATTTATCAACATTAGTAACTATAAACCTAAATAAATTATCTCACCCAATTCGTCATGCATCATCTTTAACCCGGATGATTTATGGCAGAACAAAACGAGCCGCAATCCTGATCCCCACAGGATTGCGGCTCGTTTTTATATTTCTGTTTCTATACCTTCACTTCTGTCAAATGATGTACTAGATATTAAGCATATCGCTGAGCTCCTTAAGTGCTCCGTCTGTCTCATGTGCGAGAACCTTCTTTGCAAGTATCTTTCCAAGCTGAACACCTTCCTGGTCGAAGCTGTTTACATTCCATAAGAAGCCCTGGAACATGATCTTGTTCTCAAAGTGTGCAAGGAGTGCACCAAGAGATGCAGGATTTACTTGGTCTCCGATGATAATGCTTGAAGGACGTCCACCCTCGAAGTTCTTGTTCTTGTTGTCGTCTGCCTTACCACATGCAAATGCAACAATCTGAGCTGCTACGTTTGCACAGAGCTTCTGCTGGCTTGTGCTGTCCTGGATGACTACGTCTGTGTCAAGCTGGTTGTTCTTGAAACCGATGAACTGGAGTGGCACAATATCTGTTCCCTGATGAAGGAGCTGATAGAATGAGTGCTGTCCGTTTGTTCCAGGCTCACCAAAGAGAACCGGTCCTGTCACATAATCTACAGGCTCACCGAAACGGTTAACCGACTTGCCGTTTGACTCCATATCAGCCTGCTGTAAATGTGCAGGGAAACGGCTGAGTGCCTGTGAGTATGGAAGCACTGCTGTGCTAGGATATCCGAGTACGTTTCTCTCGTAAACACCGATGAGTGCGTCGAGCATCTCAGGATTCTCCATAATGTCTGCATTCTTTGAAAGCTTATCCTCTGCTGCTGCTCCGTCGAGGAACTGTGCAAATACTTCAGGACCGAATGCAAGTGAGAGAACTGCTCCACCAACTGCTGATGTTGATGAGTAACGTCCTCCGATGTAGTCGTCCATGAAGAAGGCTGCAAGGTAATCATCGCTCTTTGCAAGCGGTGATGTCTCGCTTGTTACAGCAATCATGTGCTTAGAAGCATCAAGTCCTGCGTTCTTTAATGCATCCTTAACGAATGACTCATTTGTAAGAGTCTCAAGTGTTGTACCTGATTTAGATACTAATATAAAAATAGAGTGAGCTACGTCAACTGATGCAAGTACGCTTGCCGCATCATCAGGGTCAACATTGCTGATGAATTTGGCTTCCATCTTGAATGTATTGTTTTTCTTTGCCCAGTTCTCAAGTGCTAAGTACATAGCACGAGGTCCTAAATCGCTTCCGCCGATTCCTATCTGAACAACTGTTGTAAACTTCTCTCCTGCTGCGTTTGTAATCTCGCCTGAGTGAACCTTGTTTGCGAACTCAGCGATTCTCTCCTGCTGCTCTACATAGAATTTACGCTTGTCAACTCCGTCTGCCACTACAGCATCTCCGAGCTGTCCACGGGTAAGCTGGTGAAGAACGAGACGGTTCTCACCTGTATTGATAACAGCACCATTGTAAAGTGCCTCAAATTTCTCTGTAAGCTGTGCCTCCTTTGCAAGCTTTGCAAGTGCCTCAAGCACATCTGCATTCACCTGCTTTGCAGCGAAGTTGTAAGTGAATCCCTCTGCCATTGGGATGTTGTACTCCTTGACACGCTTAGCGCCATTGTCTCCTGACATGGCCTCTTTTATGTCAACACGACCCACTTTAGAAAGCTCCTTGAAGGATTCCAGGGTATCCAAGTTGTTCCAGGTAATCATTGCGATTTCCTCCTTATCATTTAATCTTATTTTTCACCAATCGCTTAGATTATACTATCAATCATTTTTAAGTTCAAGAGTTGAGAAACTTTATAAGTAAGTTTTTCGATAAAATTTGTATTTTGTTTTGTTTGTGTGCGAATATGCACTTTTTATGTGAAATCAGTAACTATTCAGATTCCCCACACACATTCGCAAAACCGCGCGATACATCAGCTTTCTGATGTACTATATGCGTCTAAGCTCAGCCAGACAGATGCACACAAATCCAAGCATTCCTGTGATACCGCCTGCCGTGAAAGCGATATTGAGCACTGCCTTTACAGCCATTACTCCACACAGCTTAGCAAGTGCAAATGCCACTACAAAGCCAAACACAAACGATACTGCTGTACCAAGAAATAATATTATGTATCTGTATTTCGTTATCATTTCTTCGTTAAACATATTTTCCCTCCATCAAATCAGCTGTCAGAATTTTTCATCATTATTCAGAACCCCCCCCACGCACATTCGCAAAACCGCACGATACTCGTGCTTTACCGCTGCTACGCAGCTAATTTTGCTCATATGTGTGGGGGTGGCTCTATTCGAGCCACCTTGAGAACAAAAAAATGCCGCTCACATGCAAGCATGACGCATCAGCTTTTTTGTTCTCCGTGGTTCTGAATAGTTACTTTTAATAATATATCATCCTCATGAAAATATACTGTCTGCGTTATGTAAAATTTGTTGGAAATTGTTGTAATGCAGTTACTACATATCAGTAGCGTAATGCGGTTTTATTAAAAATCAGTTGACTTTGCCGGTGCAAGGTACTATACTCATGTTTGTAAAATTATTGGTATCTCCCTTTTAATTTTACATATTTGCATAGTTTAATAACGGATTTTTGAGAGTGAACAGAGTTCATGAAGGGGTACACCACCGCGGGTGTATTGCTTTGTGAACTCTTTTTTAATGTATTGCTTCGGGATAATCCCCGCTTTTTCCACATCTCAATCCGGAAAGGAGACGCACAATGGTAAAAATCAACGGTAAAGAAGCTGCAGATGTATGCGGCATGACTGTTTCGCAGTATCTTTCAGCTAACAATTACAACCCTAAGCACATCGTTGTGGAGCTGAATGAAGAGATTCTTCCAAAGACTGAGTATGACAGCACTGCTATCGCCGACGGCGATGTGGTAGAGATTTTAAGCTTTATGGGCGGGGGCTGATTAAAATCAAACACTTTTTACACCATCAATAAAAACATAAGGAGTTAACCATGAGTAAAAATATAGATTTAGCAAACGACAAATTAGTTTTAGGAGGTCACGAGTTTACCTCACGTTTCATCCTTGGATCGGGAAAGTTTTCACTCGACCTGGTAAAGGCCTGCATTGAGAAGGCTGATGCACAGATTATCACACTCGCGCTGCGCCGTGCAAATGATGGAGGACTGGCAAACATCCTCGACTATATTCCGGACAATGTCACACTGCTTCCAAACACATCAGGCGCCAGAAATGCCGATGAGGCTGTAAGAATCGCACGTTTATCCCGCGAGCTGGGCTGTGGAGATTTCGTAAAAATTGAAATCATGCGCGACAGCAAATATCTGCTTCCGGACAACTTTGAGACAATAAAGGCTACAGAGATTCTCGCAAAGGAGGACTTTGTCGTAATGCCTTACATGTATCCTGACCTCAACGTGGCAAGAGACCTTGCAAACGCCGGCGCTGCCTGCATCATGCCTCTTGGTGCGCCAATCGGCTCAAACAAGGGTATCTGCACAAAGGAATTTATCCAGATTCTGATTGACGAAATCGACCTGCCTATCATCGTGGATGCAGGCATAGGCCGTCCTTCACAGGCATGCGAGGCTATGGAAATGGGTGCTGCCGCAGTCATGGCAAACACCGCTGTTGCAACAGCCGGTGATGTTGAGATAATGGCAGAGGCATTTAAAAAGGCTATCGAGGCCGGAAGAATGGCTTATCTGTCAGGACTCGGACGCACTCTGACCAAAGGAGCCAGCGCATCATCTCCTCTGACAGGATATCTGCGCGACTAATCGATTATATGATAATAAGCTTTTGAAGGGAACACATAATGACTAACGATACAAATATAACAAACGACAAAGATATCAATGCAAATATCGCCCACGATGACCACTTCAACGACAGCATTGTAAACGAAGTAATCCTCGAGGACATGAAGAAAAACAGAATAGACCATATGAAATATCTGCCTGATATGGAGGTGCTTGACTCCGATATCATGGACAAGGTTGTTGCCGAAATGGATGCCTACGACTACGACCAATACACCGCAGCCGATGTACGCGCGGCGCTCTCCCACGAATACCGCACATTGGAGGATTTCAAGGCTCTGCTCTCGCCTGCTGCACAGCCATTTATTGAGGAAATCGCACAGGCTGCACAGCTTGAGACCAGAAAGCACTTCGGCAACAGCGTGTGCATGTTTACACCGCTTTACATATCAAACTACTGCGAAAACTACTGTATCTACTGTGGTTTCAACTGTCACAATAAAATCAACCGCGCAAAGCTGAATGCCTCAGAAATCGAAAAGGAAATGGCTGCAATTGCCAAAACCGGTCTTCAGGAAATCCTGATTCTCACCGGTGAAAGCAAGAAAATGTCAGACGTCGAATACATTGGAGAGGCATGCAAAATTGCCCGCAAATATTTCAAGGTTATAGGTCTTGAGGTTTATCCTATGAACTCTGACGAATACGCATACCTGCACGAGTGCGGTGCTGACTATGTGACCGTTTTCCAGGAGACCTACAACTCTGATAAATACGAGACTCTTCACCTTGCCGGACACAAGAGAATTTTCCCTTACCGTGTAAATGCACAGGAGCGTGCTCTTAAGGGCGGTATGAGAGGTGTCGGCTTTGCCGCACTTTTAGGTCTCGATGATTTCAGGAAAGATGCGCTTGCCACCGGATATCACGCATACCTGCTCCAGAAAAAATATCCAAGAGCCGAGATTGCATTCTCATGCCCTCGTCTGTGCCCTATCATAAACAATGACCGTATCAATCCAAAGGATGTCCACGAGACACAGCTCCTTCAGGTGGTATGCGCTTACAGGCTCTTCATGCCGTTTGCAAGCATCACCGTATCTACAAGAGAGGTAGCGCGTGTGCGTGACAATCTGGTAAATATCGCTGCCACCAAGATTTCAGCCGGCGTCAGCACCGGAATCGGAAGCCATGTGGACGATATAGAGGACAAGGGCGATGACCAGTTTGAAATCTCTGATGGCAGAAGCGTAGATGAGGTATTTAATGCACTGCTCGACAATGGTTTGCAGCCGGTGATGAGCGACTATATTTACGTGTAGGTACAAATATGAATAAAGAAAAACTCTTATACGAAAACTCAAAACATGCTTTACAGAGTGATAATATAATCGCTATCACAAACAGACACCTGTGCAGCCGTCCGTTCATGGAACAGCTCGAGCGTGTCTGTAAGCTCCATCCTCATGCAATTGTGCTCAGGGAAAAGGATATGCCGGAGGCAGAATATCTGTCTCTGGCACGCGATGTGATTACTCTGTGCAAAGAATATGATGTGCAGTGCATGCTGCACAGCTTTATAAATGTAGCAATGGAACTTGAGCATCCGTATATACATCTGCCATTGCCAATCCTTGAAGCTTATGTCAAAAAAGACCTATCTAACAATTATCAACAATTCTTCAAGGTTATCGGAACCTCTGTCCATTCTGTAGAAGATGCCATAAAAGCCGAACAGCTTGGCGCTACATATATGACGGCAGGACATATTTTTGCAACCGACTGCAAAAAAGGACTGCCTCCGCGCGGACTTGATTTCCTCAAAAATGTCTGTGATGCAGTTTTGATACCGGTTTACGCGATTGGTGGAATCAATATTGCTTTAAGCGATGACAGCAAAGCTTTTGATGCATCATCCGATTATGATGCTATGCCAGACATTAGTGTTCCGAGACTTGCTGATGTTATGAAATGTGGCGCCGCTGGAGGATGTATTATGTCGGGGATGATGAGGGTATGATTTACCGACGTTTTAGTGTGGTAAAACCAAAGGGGGATTTTTCAACAGAGCTGCAATAACCGGGGCATATTTAGATACGCCATAATCTTCAACAATACTGGTTATTCTTGCCCCTGCATCCTTTGATGAAGCCCCACATAAGAAAACCCTTTCATCAGCAGTTGCATAATCCAATACGATAAAACGATCATGAAATATACCGCCTGTCTTTTTCATTGACAAATTTACTGTTGGATACTCCTTGCAGAAATCTGTAAATTCTATGTTGTGAAGTTTATTATTTCCAACATTATCACTGAATAAAATAATATCCACTCCGGCCGGAGAATTCTTAAGGTGTACCAGCGTTCTTAATCCAATATAATTGTCAACAACATATATTGATGATTTTGCCTGCTTATAAATGGACTCATATACCTCATCTGCACTACTGAATTTTGCATTAAACATGAGCCACTTTTCATCATCATCTGAAATAAAACTGTTCATCATATCAGCCAGCTCAGATTTTGTCACAACATCCTTCAAACCTTCTGCAACATCTGAAATCTGTTTTTCAAGAGATATCATATCTGAATTGATTTTGTTAATTTCTATTCTGTTGTTTGCAGACTCCCTGCTTAGCTGAAGTATTTCACGCTGACCAATAATATCCCGATTCTCTAAAATGTAATCTTTCATCTTCTTAAAAGTCTTCACAAGTGCACGGCTTTGTTTAATTGCAAGCTCGCCGCGCAAAACTGTCATAAGCATATATACTCCCTGTTCTGTAAACACATAAGGTTTGTATTTTATATTTGACCCTCTTCCAACATTCAAGGTGAAATTTTTGCACCTTGAAAGATTTTCCACTTCTTCATCATTCAATTCAAACATAAAATCATCGCCTACAAATTTGGCAATGTTATTCTTAACCTGCCTTTTAAAATTTTTGGTTTCATACCCATAAATTTCTGCCAAGTCTGAATCAAGCATAACTTTTTTTCCTCTGAATTCATAAAGCCGATCCTTCATATATTCTTCTGTAATTTCAATTACTGCAATTTCTTTCTTTTTATCTTCTGCCATAAATTTCCTTCCTTGTTTTGCGTTTCATATTTGGGGTACAAAAATCCACCACAGAATCCATACCATTATTTTTATAACGCTATGAAAATGTTCTACTCATTATTCTCTACTTCTCTCATTTTGTCATAATATGCTTTATACCTATAAATCGTCCTCTCACTGACATTGTTCCGCTTCGCAATTTCTACCATTGTCATGCCACTCTCATACCCAACAACAAAATCATTGTAAATTGCCATCCACTTGGCATTATGTTTCTGCCGTCCGCTTAGTTTACGATTTCTGTAATATTCCAACTCCTCCCGAAGGGCTGCATTCTCTTTTTCCAACTCCTCAATTCTTTTTAATGCATCTTCAAGTGTTACTAATTTTTCCATTTATCTGTCCTCCATTCATGACATTTTCATTTTGTCTTTATTATAAATAGCTAAGCCTATTTAGTCAATATGATTTTGTCATGTTATATCATTTTTTATAATAGCTTTCATTCAATCGAAATACTGCTGATATCCTCGATAATCAGATAACAAACGCTTTTCTTTATGTGATGCGCTATAAACTAAACGAACTCGAAACAAGCCACAGAGGACTATTTCCTTTGTGGCTTGTTGTAATTGACTATTTTCTGTATAATATTTAAGAATTTCATTTATTCCTTCTCCAAAATATCCTGCGGTTCACAGCACAACACCTTTGGCAACCTGACTCATCTCTCTCAATTTCAAAATCGCAGATGAAATATCCATCTCATGATAAGGATTATACATATTTCTGATTTTACAAATAGGTATCTCTTTATCAATCATTTCAAAGGTTTTGCCATTCTCCCATTGGTAATATGCCAAAATCCATCCTGTCCAATATTCCTGGCTTTTAGCTGTATTGTACGAAGGCATGATTATATCATCATCAGGTATATCTAATACCCTTATCGCAAGTTCAGCGCCCGACATCCCGGTTATCACAAATAAATCGCCTTTTGAAAAGCGCATACTATATTCAGACTGTAAAAATCTTTTATAATAATCCTCCAGCTCATATCCGAGGTCATACACTGCATAACTAAGCATCTCCCCAAGACTTCGCTGTGCAATTCGAAGATAAACCTTGTCATATGCGTAAATCATCTTTTTTCATCTCCTCATCTATAATCCTTGAAATATAAAATGTCCTCCTAGTAGAAGTATAGTTATACAATACTCCCACAGGAGGACATTTTCAATTCATATTTACATTTCGCACATCCTAGTTTCCGCACTCAATACTGATCTCATTGAATGTGCCAAGAATATCATCAACCTGCATAGCCTTCTTATCGGCGCCGGCCTTGTCGATTATCGCCTTGCCCTGATGCATCATAATAAGGCGGTCTCCGTATTCAACAGCGTAGCGCAGATTGTGTGTAACCATGATTGTTGTAACCTTTTTCTCTGCCACAATCTTGCCTGTGAGCTGCATTACAATCTCAGCAGTCTTTGGATCGAGGGCTGCTGTGTGCTCATCAAGGATGAGGAACTCGATTGGATTCATCGTAGCCATGAGAAGCGCAAGTGTCTGTCTCTGACCTCCTGAAAGTGCGCCAACCTTTGTGTGAAGCTTATCCTCAAGTCCTAGGTTTAGCTCGGCAAGCATCTCCTTGTAATGCTCTATCCTGCTGTGGTTTGTACCACGGCCCAGACCGTATGTCTTTCCTTTGTTGTCAGCTATGGACAGATTTTCAAGGATTGTCATGGAAGGACAGGTTCCCTTTGACGGATCCTGAAATACACGGCCTATGCGGCGGTGTCTGATAAAATCCTTCTGCTTTGTGATGTCAGTGCCGTTTACCACTATGCTGCCACCGTCAATAGGGATAGAACCGCAGATGATGTTGAGCATAGATGTCTTTCCGGAGCCATTACTTCCTACAACGGAAACAAACTGTCCATCATCTATTTTCAGATTAAAATCATCAAAGAGGCATATCTCGTTGACTGTTCCCGGATTATATAATTTGTGGATATGGTTGAGCTCTAACATTATGCCACCTTCTTTCTTTTGTTTCTATCCATTCCAAGCACCAGAATGATGAGGAACAATACCGCTGTAATGAGCTTCAAATCGCTCGACGGCATACCAAGCTTTATAGCAATTGCCACACATGCCTTGTATACAATCGCTCCAATAACAACACTTGAGGTCACACGCAAAAATGTTGCCTTTTTAAGCAGGCTGATTCCGATAATAACGCTCGCCAGTCCGATAACCATTGTTCCGGTTCCCATTGATACGTCGAAATATCTCTGCTGCTGTGCAAAAATGCATCCGCTTAAGCTGCAAAGGCCGTTGGCGATTGCAAGGCCGATGATTTTTGTGATGCCCTTGTCCACACCCATAGATGTAACTATAGTCTCGTTGTCACCTACGGCACGAAGCAGATATCCTGACTTTGTGCTCATGTACCAGTCGAGCAGGAATTTCATCACAAGTGTGATAACAAGGATGATAATCACATTTGAAAACTGTGCTAAGCCGCCCTTAAATACATTTCTGACAAAATCATTGTCGAAAAGTGTGGTCATATTGTATATTGGCAGGTTTGCTCTTCCTGCAATACGAAGATTCACCGTGTAGAGCGCTGTCATCATGATAATTCCCGATAAAAGGTCACGCACCTTGAGCTTCACATGGATGATTCCGGTCAGCATTCCGGCAAACGCACCTGCCGCAAATGTCACAAGCAGTGTGAGTATCGGATTAACGCCCTTTGTGATGAGTACCGCCGAAAGTGCCGCTCCAAGCGGAAAGCTTCCATCTACGGTCAGATCCGGAAAATCCAGTATGGTGTATGTGATATATATTCCAAGAGCCATGATTGCATAAATCATGCCCTGCTCTAAAACGCTTAAAACTAATGTCACGGTGTATCCTCCCCTGCTTTAAAAATCAACGTAATTATTTTACTTCAATCTTATCAAATGTCTCGGCTGCATCCTTAATGTAATCTGCATCGAGTGTCATACCAATCTTGTCTGCCGCTGCAGTGTTTACATAAAGCTCTGCCTTTGAAGCTGTGATAAACGGAGTGTCAGAGGCTTTCTCCTCACCCTTTAAAATCTTTGCTGCCATCTTTCCTGTCTCGATTCCAAGCTGGTAGTAATCGATTCCCATTGAAGCGACACAGCCTGATTTAACCTGCTCAATTTCACTTCCGAATACCGGAATCTTTGCTCCATTTGCCTTGTCGAGAACAGTCTGGAGTGCATTTACTACTGTGTTGTCTGTGAGGTTGCACAGGCAGTCAACCTTGGAAACAAGATCTGATGCTGCAATCTCAATATCTGCTGATGTGTTTATTCCGGTGTCAACGATTTCAAAATCGTATTTATCTGCAAGCTCCTTGTACTCCTCAATGGTGCTGCATGAGTTTGCCTCACTTGTAGTGTAGAGAATACCGATTTTCTTTGCATCCGGCATCATCTCCCTGATCATCTTAAGCTGCTCCTCAACAGGAAGCACGTCTGATGAGCCTGTGATGTTTCCGACACTTGAGCCGTCCTCCTTAGCAAGACCTGCTGTAACAGGATCTGAAACTGCTGTGTATACTGTTGGAATGTCTGCATTCATAGCTGAATTGTAGGCGCTGGCTGCACATGGTGTAGCGATGGCACAAATCATATCAACCTTCTCAGATACGAAGCTGTCTGCAATAGTGCTTGCTGTACCGGTATCTGTCTGTGCATTCTGGTAATCAACCTTAAGGTTTTTACCTTCCTCGATGCCCTCTTCCTTGAGCCCCTCTAAGAAGCCCTCCCTGCAGTTGTCAAGAGAGCCATGCTCTGCAAACTGCGAAATACCTACTGTGTAGCTGTCACCCTTTGCGCCACTCTGTGTAGAGCCCTTTGAGCCCTCTGCTCCACAACCTGCCATAAGACCCATGGTGCAAACTGCTGCTAAAATTACTGATAATACTTTCTTTTTCATATTGAATTCCTCACTTTCTTTGTGAAGTGTTTGTTTCCCGATGTTCGCGATTTCATCATGTAGGTGTTTATGCAAAAAACCGCCTCAAGCTAATGCTTGAGACGGTAATAAATTCTTATTATCGCGGTACCACTCAATTTGACGAATTGTCCACTCTGTCATGTACTAATATACATGCCGAAATGATAACGGGTTCGGTTCCCGGTGACGCCTACTGATTTAATCGTTAAGAAACTATGCTCTGTACGATCAAACGCTTCGGATCACCCTCGAAAGGCCATTCAACAAATCCATCCATACTGCAATCCCACCATCTGCAGCTCTCTGAGATATCCGGAAAGGTCTACTCTTCTTTCTCATCGGTTTTGAAACACTGTTAAATTAATCTTTTAATATACTTTATGCTCTTTTTGTCACTTTGTCAAGGTAAAGTTTGAAAATTTCTGTATTTAAGAGGTGATACCCCATACATTTTCTTGAAGCTGCGTATAAAATAGCTCACATTCTGATATCCACTGCACATTGCAACCTCTGTAACGGAGGCCGTTGACTCCTCCAGCAGCTGTCTGGCATGCTCCAGTCTGAGATGATTGACATACTGTGACAGAGTAATATGAAAATGCTCTTTAAAGTAGCGTGATATGTATTTTTCTGACAAATGAAACTGTGCACCAAATTCCTTCAGTGAAATTTCCCTTGTATAGTTTTGCCGGATATACGTTATCATTTCTTTTTCTGTTGTGTTGGTGCCGTTTGTGCCATTTTCCAGAATCAGACCATTTCTCCACATTTTCTTAATAAATTTGATGAGAGTTATTTTTGTCTCAAATTGCGCCTCTATATCTGCAGCATCTGTGCTTTCTGCGTTTTTCCCTGATATTTGTGCATTTATCTCTATCAGCCGCTCGCATATATCTGCTGCTGTATCATTTATCTGAGGACTAATCATAAGTCTGCCACGTTTGAGAGGGGATAGGATTGATTTTTCCATGAGATCGTCCGTCTGAAATGATATATATTCAAGAGGAAACAGAAACGTGTAATAATCTGCATCTCCTGTCGGCGAGCCCATTAAATGCAGACTGCCCGGAGATACCACAAATGCATCCTTTGGGTTTCCTATATAGTTTTCACCTGATATGGTCACATGCAGCCTGCCCTGCTTTACATATATAATTTCCAGCTCATCGTGCCAGTGTACCGGAATCTGGAATGCACGCTTTACATTACTGATATGGTATTGGCTGAACGGATTTTCCGGTGTGCCGTGTGGCCGGTTTTCTTTTAATTCAAAATACATTTTTCTACCTGCTATTTACTTACAAAATAAAGCTATATCTACTGAATCCACCCATAAGTTTAGTAGTTTAGAATTGTTACTTTCATTTTACAATAAAACTGCTGATTTTTGTAATATAAAATGCAAATTGTAATCTATTTTTTATTAAAAGGCTGATTTTAATCTGAATAATTCAATATTTCATTTCAATTTTGCAGGTTTTATTTTCTGTGACTCATTATAGATAAAGTAGAAATAGTACAATTTTTCCTTGAAATAATACAAGAATTATTTGTGAAAATGTAATATATTGATACATGCAGGCTTCTCTTCTTTATATCTTCCTCTCCCAATTGAAGCTTATAACGAGAAGTTTGCATTCATTCTGTTAATATCACAAAGTATACATACATTATAAATGAGGTAATCTATATGCAGGTTCAAAGAAAAACACTTACACAGCTTTCCATTCCAATATGCTTTGAAACACTTTTTTACATGCTGTCAGGCATGGTTGACACTCTTATGCTATCATCCGTGAGCGACCAGGCGGTTGGTGCTGTCGGCACGGCAAATACATATATCTCCGTTTTCATCATCATGTTTGGTGTCATCTCAAGCGGTATGGTTGCTGTCATGACGCAGAATATCGGTGCCGGAAAACCGGGTATAGCATATCAGGCAAGGCAGCTTGGGCTTATATTTAATGCTGTAATAGGTGTGATCATGTCTGTATTTCTGGCTGTTTTTTCCGGTAATATTCTTAAAATGGTCAGCATTGCACCGGCGCTTTTTGATTCGGCAAATACTTATCTGCGCATTGTTGGAGGTGCCTGCTTTTTAAATGCTCTCATACCGATTTTTTCAAGCTACCTGAGAGTTTTCGGCTACACAAAGCAGTCACTTTGGGCATCAATTATTGGAAATGTCATTAACTTTATACTTAACGCTGTTTTTCTCTTTGTAATGAACTGGGGCGTTATGGGTGTTGCCACAGCAACGGTTATTTCACGTATTATCAATCTGATTATTGTTGCCACAATGGGCGCTGTGCTCATCAAGGCAAAGAACAGTCCTGAGCGTATAGCTCCCGGAAAAATCCTCGGACAGATTATAAAGATTGGCTTTCCGTCAGCCTGTGAAACCGCACTTTACAATATCGCAATGACTCTTGTAGTGCGATTCATGAACCAGATGGATGCTGACGGAATGAACGTCACTGCGCGCTCTTATGCCACACAGATTGCTAACTTTTCGTACTGTATCGGTGCTGCCTTAGCTCAGGCAAATGCCATCCTGACCGGCTGGCATATCGGAGCAAAGGAGTATGACGAATGTGATAGGGGCACTCGCAAGGCCGCTATCTACGGTGTGATTACGGCATCCTGCCTTTCTATCGCTTTTGCCCTTTTAGGTAACTATATTGTGCGAATCTTCACGGATGACGTACAGATGATACATCTTGTCACAAAGCTTCTCGCCATCGATATTGTGCTGGAGCTTGGAAGAGTCACCAATCTGGTCTATGGTCAGGCACTGAAGACAAGCGGTGACGCCGTATTCCCGGTTGTCATGGGTGCTGTTTTCATGTACCTTGCGGCGGTCGGTGGAACATACTTCTTCGGACTTCATCTGGGGCTTCTCGCAGTCGGTGCCTACATCGGACTCGCAAGTGACGAGTGCATCAGGGCTGTCGGCATGGTGCTGCGCTGGAAGAGCGGAAAGTGGAAGACTAAGGGACTGGTTGATTAGAGCATTATAATATAAAATTGCAATATAAAAAGGAACCTGTGACGTTGGTTCCTTTTTCATTTACTTTATTATACAGGCTCCGGAAGCTTGTATCCCGCCTTTTGCATCGCTCTTTCAAAGTCTGCAAACGGCATATTCAGTCTCTTTATTGAAAAGTCATTACATACCAGTCACGAAATATTTAAAATATATGAAACACCTACAATAATAACGCTCATTATTGAAAATGCTTCTATATTTCCTCGTGATATTTTAGAAACTAATAAACCAATTATGCTAATCATAACCGAGATTATAAGATAGAACAGATATAATAAAACAATAAATTGCCATATAGACAAGTCCGATATAATATATGGTAAATGCATAGTCCTCTCAATCATCAGACTTTCAACCCCTGCATTCAGATTTCCTAAATCAAATATAATGTACTTTGTCACAAATTCAACAAATGCAAATAATATACATATCAACAACGAAATTAATAAACTAATGTTCAGCCGCGATTTTAATAATATCATTCTTCCATTTTTAGATGATTTAATCATAGCTAATGTTCCTGCATATATATCATCTGTATACATAGGTACCACAATCAATAAAATAACTATTATAGGTATAACATTAAACCTCAAATTTTCAACATAATCACTTATTTCAATATCATAAAAATATTGTGCACTTTTATCCAGACTATCATAATACTCTGTTTTCTCAACAATGTATTTGACAGTTGCTATTCTATATTGAGCTTTCTTTTGTTCGTTGATTATAGAATGATAATCCTTACCATCTATTTTGCCATTATTAAATGCAATTTCATTCTTTTGCTCATCATCCATAATAGCTTGGAATTTCTGATATTCTGAATTAATGTATTCTTTTTTTTCAATTGAATATTCGCCTTCCATTTCATTCATATAATTTTCATACACAGACTTATGATATCCATTAAACATAGTTGTTCTCATCTGTCCCGCCATGATGCTTTGAATAATTAGTCCAACAACAAAAATTATATATACCTGAGGTTTTGAAAGAACTTTGTATAATTCCATTTTGGTAACATTATTCATTATCCTTCCCACCAATCTTCTCAAATTTTGTCAGACATCCTTCTTTAATCAATATTATATAGTCAGCCACTTCCTCTACGTCTGATAAAATATGTGTTGATAATACAATAGTTTTTGTTTTAGATAATTTTCTAATTAGATTTTTAAATCTTGCCCTTTCTTCCGGATCAAGTCCCACTGTCGGCTCGTCAAAAATAATAATCTCCGGATTAGCTACACATGTTATTGCAATTCCAAGTCTTTGCTTCATTCCTCCTGAAAAAGATTTAACCTTATCGTTACGATTCTCATACAAATTAACATCCCTTAACACCTGTTCCACGTTTGAATCTAACTCTTTTTTATTTACACCTCTAAGATACCCAAAATACTCTATGGTTTTTTTTGCTGTGAAATTTGGATAATAACCTACATTTTGTGGCAAAAAACCAATTTTTTCCCTATATCTGTCATCTAATTCTTTTATATCAGTTCCATTATATAAAATTTTGCCTGAACTCATATCCAAAACATCTGACATTATATTCATAATAGTAGATTTACCAGATCCATTTGGTCCAATCAATCCATAAATACCATTTTCAAATTTGATGCTGATTCCATGCAATACTTCTTTACTGCCATATCTTTTTTTTATATCAATTAACTCTAGCATGATATTTTTGAACTCAACTTTCCCTAAAATTCTTGTTATAAAAATAGTAACCCAGCGCTATCACTATAATTGCAAAAACCAGATTAATTATTAAAGAATAACTTAATAACTGAATTGGAACTCCCATTAAATTGATAGGTTCATATTCCTTAAAATAATTGACACTTTCACTAATCAATGGAAACGGTGTATACTTTCTAAGAATATCATAATTTTCAGCTTCTCTGATTGTGCCACCGGATAAAGCAAAATATTTTCCTGATAAAATATAATTAATTGCTATACCTCCCAGACCAATAAATGTATTAATCGCTATCGGCACAATATTACTTTTAAAAAATAAAGAAGCAAAAATAAATACACTAGATAATACAAAAAAACCAATTGCCCTCATAATTACTACTCCAATTATCATCTCAAATAAAGTAATACTATAAGGTGAATGTAAGAAAGCGTTATTTAAGAGAATTGATGTATTCCATTGATCTATTTTATTCCAAAAAACAGACCATATTGTCATTCCCAAAGTTTCAACCACTGATGCCATTATCGAAAAAAATAATGTTACCACTATTTTATTCCGATAAGATAACTTCCCACCTCTATATGATGATTTAATCATATAAAATGTATTGTTATTATGTTCATTCAAAAACAAAAAAGAAGAAAATAAAATAATTACAATAATAAATACAATATCTACAATATCAGTTACGCAAAATAAATCATATACTTCATTTAAAGTCTCGCTTTCTCCAATTACAAGATTAGTCTTCTTTCCATATAATTTATTTATCGTTTCGTTCATTCTCTTATAATATCCAGACTCAGTTTTTATTTTAATTTCAGAATCAGAAATAACACTATCCCTATATTCAACAACATTATGACAATTTAAAGCATCTTTATCCAATGTCAGATAAACAAACATTTCATCCATTACATCTTCATTTTGTGTTTCTTCATATTTGTTTTGTAACTCCATTACTTTTTGCTCTATCACATCATATTTTCGTTCTGAAAAATCACCAATATATGCAGAAAACTCTCTTAAATCTATTTTCTCATTAGCATATGCATTATATGAAATTGCCATTGAAAAAATAAAAGCCACAATCATAGAAATCATAAGTATTTTACATGATAATATTTTTTTAATTTCATATCTCATTGCATCATCTCACCATAATTCTTCCCATCAAGATCCATGTAAGCTACACCACCATTAAATATTGTATATATTTTATCATTTATTTGAAAGGCAGAATCGGCTCCCATATTTACACAAGCTGAATAATCGGCAATAATTTTTCCGTTTTTATCATATATTATTTTGTTACCATTATCTCCACCACTGGCATATATATATTTATTCTGTACAGAAAAGAAAAGCGCATTATCTGCTATTTTTATAGAACTTTCATCATCCGGTGACAACTTATATAATTCGCTAAATTCATTTGAATAATATATAAAATTCTCATCGTTATCCGCCATAAAAGCCTTACCATTTGATGCTATTGATTTACTCTCAAACGTTGTTAAATTTACCTTGACAATTTCATTTATATCATTGATATAGTAATAATTTCCATTCAAAATAGCTCCCCATGGAAATTTGCCAATATTGTAATGACAGTATATAATATTAAAATTCTTGTCCAACAAATAGGCATGTCTATCACCATCTACTTTTATTATATCATCCGACAATACCCTAACATATAAAATAGCCTCACTATCATCAATTGCTAATTCTGATGACATATCAGTTGGAATAGAATTTTTAAAGACCGTTTTTCCTGATTCTTCCTCAACAATAGAACCATACAACCTATTTTCACCTGATACAACTTTACTTTTGTTATAATATTTGTATATTTTACTATTGAAAACAAAATACTCACCAAGTTCAACATATGCTTCACACTTATCATTGTTGTGTGAACAAGCTGAGTTTCTGCAATTCACATTAAGCTTTTTGTCGTTTTTCTTATTAGAATAATTATACGATTCATATATTTGATTCTCACAATCAAAAAAGATATAGTCGTCATCATAAATGGCACCCAATCCATTCAACCTTTTTGCTTGACAAAATTTGCCATTTCCAATAAATAATTTATCGTTATCCTTTGTATTGCTATTGTTGCATTCTATTATCCCCAATGCAATTATTCCTGCAAACATAATTGATATAACACCAACTAGTATTTTATTTTTCTTCATTTATGTATACCTTTCTGTTAAGAGATTTTCTTGTTCTCAAGTTAGCTCGAATAGAGCCATTCCACAGATATGATCAAAATTTACTTCGCAGTCTCGTGAAAGCACGAGCATCGTACAGTTTTACAAATATTCACTAGGCGGTTCTGAATATTTATCTTAATCTAAGAATTACACAATTTATTAATTTATACAAGATATTTGGCGCAAACGACATAAAATTGGCTGTGAATAGCTTGCTGATAGCGTTATTACTCATTGTATAAAAAAAGAGCATCTGTTATAATTTACTTACACTAATCAAGGAGTAGAATATATGTTTAACATAATTTGGGAATTTATAATAAATCTATTAGAATCGTTTCTATTTGCTGTAATTTGTAATGCAAAATTTACTAAACGTCAATATCATTATCATACGGCTGAACAAACATTATTCATACTATGTAAATCACTATTAATTACTCTTATGAATATAAGCAAGATATCTACCATTATTTCTTTAACATCTGTACTATTACTTAATATTATTTTCTTAATATTATTTTTTGTTAATCCTATTTTTAATAGTTTTTTTGTCTCTTTTATCTATTGCCTGATACTAATAATTTCAGATGCTTTGACTTTATTAATACCAATAAAGTTTTATAATATAAATCTCTCGCAGGTATTATATTTGGGAAATATGCGAATACTTTTTTCCTTAATATATATATCTATAATTGCCTTGTTTGTAATCATATTTTTGCTTTTTACTCCACAGGTGTTTGTTTTAGGAAAACTTGATAAAATTTCCTATTTCATAATTTCTACTATATGTGTCATATTAGAAGAGAATGTACTTATTATTCTATTAAAACAGTCAATATACACTGAAAACTTTTTCCACTTACTCTTATTTATTTTCGGACTTACACTATTTTTATTTGTATATATTTCCATATATATTTATAGACTTGGAAAAGAAAAAGAAAAAAATGACAGACTTATTCAGAGTATTACAATTAATCAAATGGAAGCTCGACAAAATGAGGAAATAATTAATTCCACCCATAGTCTTAGGGTATTTAAACATGACATCATGAACCATATGAGCATTCTATATAAACTTGTAGAAAACGGAAAAAATTCTGACGCCTTAAAATACATATATCAGATAAATAACTCTATAGAAAGGACATCATATACAATCTCAACTGGAATAATCCCCATTGACTGTATTATGACAGCAAAACTCTCGAAAGCACTAGATAATAATATTTCTATAAAACATCAGATTCATTTTCCAGCTAATTATAACATTTCAGATATGGATTTGTGTTCATTAATTAGTAATTTACTTGATAATGCAATAGAAGCCAACTGTAAGTTAGACATGACTAAACGTAGACTTCAAATTGAAATTAAACCATATAACAATATGCTACTACTATTTATATCAAATAGTTCAAATGGTATATATCTTTATGGAAGAAATGGCAACCTTTTAACCACAAAAACTTCTAATAAAAACGAACATGGCATCGGAATAAAAAGGATTAATGAGATTGTAAAAAAATATAATGGCATCATAGAATTTGATCCCGGCACTGAGATTTTCTCAGTTTCTATTTTATTTCCTTTAGATAATTGATTGGAGGATAATTAATGATTATTAACATCACAATTCTTGAAGATAATGAAAGTGATTTCATAACACTCTCAGACTCAATAAAAAAATGGGCTGCTAACACAGGGATTTTAATAAATATTATTTGGCTTAATTCATATAAAAAATTTATTAAATCCTTGCCTACTCTAAAATGTGATTTATTCTTTTCTGATATCGAATTAAATTGCAATAACTCATTCACCGGAATTGATGCATGCAAACAGCTCAGAGAAAGCGGTTACACAGGTATTATTATATTTCTTACTGCATTTAAGGAATATGTATTTGATGGTTATGATGTTCAAGCATTCAACTATCTTTTAAAACCAATTAACTATGGCACAATAAATAATTGTCTCGATAAATTTATTCATTTATTTAGTCGAGAATTTTATTATTATCACAAGGGCAACGATATTATTAGCATACCTTACAATGATATAATGTATATAGAAAAAAATGGACATGATGTAATCTTTCATACTACATCAAATGTATTTGTCGAAAGAACTTCTTTAAATGAAATATCAAAGCGACTCCCAGTTTTTTTTATTCGAGCTCACAAATCTTATATTGTTAATATCAATAAAGTTTTATCTCTAAGAATTAATGAACTTTTTTTGCCAAATAACGTTACCATTCCTGTAAGTAGAAGTTATCTCACAAATATAAAGAAAAAATTATTAGAAATTGCGAGTGTGTGAAACTTTTTCTGTAAATAGTTAATAACAGCAAGGTCTTCTATGGTAAAATATAAATCATAGGAGGCCTTTTATTATGGCAAGAAGAGAAAAGAAACCTGTACACAAAGTAGTAATGACAGAAGGAAAGCGAAACATCATTCAGCAACTTCTTCAGGAGTATGATATTGAAACCGCTGAAGATATCCAGGATGCGCTTAAGGATCTGCTTGGCGGCACCATCAAAGAGATGATGGAAGCAGAAATGGATGATCATCTTGGTTATCAAAAATCCGAACGTTCTGATAGCGATGATTACCGCAATGGATATAAATCAAAGCGTGTAAACAGCAGCTATGGCAGCATGGATATTGATGTTCCACAGGATTGAAAATCAACATTTGAGCCACAGATTGTAAAGAAGCGTCAGAAAGATATTTCTGATATCGATCAGAAGATTATTTCCATGTATGCAAAAGGAATAACGACCCGGCAAATATCCGAAATCATCGAAGATATCTACGGTTTTGAGACATCCGAAGGCTTTATTTCAGACGTTACAGATAAAATTCTGCCTCAGATCGAAGACTGGCAAAATCGGCCGTTGGATGAGGTATATCCAATCCTCTATATAGATGCCATCCATTATTCTGTACGCGATAATGGAGTAATTAGAAAGCTGGCTGCCTATGTTATTCTTGGCATCAACACAGAAGGAAAAAAAGAGGTCCTTTCAATCACTGTCGGAGAAAATGAAAGTTCAAAATACTGGCTGTCTGTTCTGAATGAACTGAAAAATCGTGGTGTAAAGGACATCCTGATTATCTGTGCTGACGGTCTTAGTGGTATTAAAGAGGCAATTGCCGCTTCATTTCCTAAAACAGAATATCAGAGATGTATTGTACATCAGGTAAGAAACACGCTAAAATATGTTCCTGATAAGGACAGAAAAGCGTTCGCTTCCGACCTAAAAACGATTTACCATGCTTCCGATGAAGAGAAGGCTAGACTGGCTCTGGATCGAGTTACTGAAAAATGGACCGCAAAATACCCGAATTCCATGAAACGCTGGTATGATAACTGGGATGCAATAACACCGATTTTTAAGTTCTCACCGGATGTCAGAAAGGTTATTTACACGACAAATGCTATCGAAAGTCTGAATTCTACCTATCGTAAGCTCAACCATCAGAGAAGCGTATTTCCAAGTGATACAGCGCTCCTGAAAGCCCTGTATCTGGCAACTTTCGAAGCTACTAAAAAATGGACTATGAGTATTCGGAACTGGGGACAGGTCTACGGTGAACTCAGCATTATGTATGAGGGACGACTCCCAGAATAACAGAATCTATATGCATGATGAGAAGGACGTTTTTGACGTTCGCTCTTGACATGCCTGAAATCATGTCGTATATATAAAACAAGAGCTGGAAGCTCCAATTTAGTGCTTCCAGCTCAATCATTATCATAGAAGATTATTATTTACAGACTTTTCTTCATAGCCTCGTTTAGCCTGTCCAAGAAAACGTCCGCACCCTCGTCTCGAAATTGCACGATAGAGATTTTTATGATCCACAAAATTTCATATTACTTTTCAATAAAATTATCCAGTAACACTGATGAACAAGAAATTCTTCAGTATGGTTTTGAATGCCTTATTAACTCAATAATTCCAATATCATTTTTTTTGCTTTTCGCAATATTACAAAATATATTTTTGGAAACGCTAATATGGATAACATTATTCTTACTCTTAAGGAATTATATTGGCGGTTACCATGCTTCAACCTCTAATCGTTGCATTGTTTTAAGTACTTTATATGGATTATTCATGATCTTATGTATCAAATATATACATTCCGTCCACCTTTTCATCGAAGTTTTAATTTGCTCAATAATTACCATTTACCATATCATTTTTGGAACAATTCTTAATGATAAAGATCTTGTTATCAACTATAAAAAATATAAACTCTTAAGCCTAATTATTATACTTATAGAATCTATTTTTATAATCGTTTTTAATTTGAATAGCTGTAGCTTACATTTATGTATATTTATTAGTATGATTTCCGCTGAGCTTCTTCATTATATAGAAAAAATTAAAGTAATTATACGCAAAAAAGCTCGCTGATTATAAATAAAATTCTATATATATTTTTATTTAATTTTATTCTTAAAAAAGTAAATAAACACGAAAAGGAGAGTACGATGTTTTCATCCCCACTAGCCTAACTCACTCTCACATAATCTTTTTTCAACTATTCAAGCCCAAAAGCTGATACACTATGCTTGCATGTGCATGACGTTATTCTTAACATTTTCTTTCATTTTATAATAACGTTTACAATTTACCTGCTCATAAACAAGTGCTCTCTGAATATCTCCCGAAACAGCTTATCGGCACTCCAAAATACATTATCCGGTGTCACGACAGCCTTACATCCGATTGGTTCGATACCTGCCTTCTTATATTCCGCCAGAAAAATATCCATTTGTAACGAATTAATGCCTGAAAAGACCAGAAGCTCCGCCGGAAAATCTGCTCCGCTATACCTTGAACCATCCTTTTTGAATCCGGTTATTCCGGCTATCGCACCGAGCTTTTGTCCGTAATCTGATTTTTCCACCTGTTGCACCGATATTCCAAGAGTTTTGCACAGGGCTTTTATTTTTTCCACTTTTTGTGCTGCTACACTAAATAGCAGTATTTTTTGCGTAGATTTCTGCTGCATTCTTAATATCTCCTACTTCAAGGTTATATGTTACTAAATTATCTCATATTGCATCAGCTCGTATTTCAGTCTGCTTCCCTCCATGATTTCAGGTGGGAGCAGTGCCCTTGCCACAAGCTTCAGATCGTCTGATTCAATATCGCATCTCTTTAGATTTGCATAGTCTCCGTCTATGGACACTACATCGTAATACCAGGTTTCCATGTGTTTTCCTCCTAATTTTTACAGCCTCCTGCCGCATTTTGGGCAGAATTCAAAGTCCTCTGTAGTTGTATATCCACAATTGCTGCATCTTTTTATTGTGTTTCCACTTCCATTTTCAAAGCCGTAACCATACTGCGGATTTACACGCTGCAAATGCTGTGGCAATATCTCCACGTCCTCGCCTCTTGCTATCCTGCGTCCTATTTCCGGATCAAGCTCGTAAAGCGCATTACAGCATGTGGTCTGCACATAGTAGTGCCTGTTCCATTTAAAACACGGAATGAAGAACAGTGACAGCACCATGTATGTCATATACACCTGATACCTGCCATACCTGCCACATTCATCGCAGGTAATGACCTGATTGAAGTCAAAGTCCTTCCTGCCGTCCGTTATTCCCATCATAAAAAACATATATGATGCCTCCGTTTATCTGTGCCATAGTCCCCAGAAGTCTCCAAGCGATTCTCTCGTATGAAATCCCCGCTCATCCTCAACCACCGGTATTGATTTGGCATCCATTTTCTCTATATTTACATAAGTACCCTGACTCACCATTGCAAATACCCTGTCTATCTGCTCCTCTGTGCCCTGTATTTCCATAAATACCGAGCCGTCAGGGTCATTTCTCACCCAGCCTGTTGCGCCAACGCTTTCTGCCGCGTGCTCTGTTCTGTAGCGGAAACCTACTCCCTGCACCGAACCGTACACTCTTATCTGCTTTCTGATGATTTTGCTGTCGTAATCACTCATATGCACTCACTTCCTAAATAAAACTTAGTTTTCCGTCTACAACAGCCCTGCAAACAGCCGCATAATTGACTGCCCCAGCCTTCGTCTTGCACTCCTTCCGGTCCTGTACTTCTCCGTCACCTCCGCTGACTCAGTGAAAAGCCTGATAAAATCATCCCTGATTTCATGCACCACTTCACAATCCGCCATAAAACAGCCATTTTCAAAGTGATGATAAAGGCTTCTGTAATCGAGATTTATAGTGCCGCAGGTTGCCATTATATCGTCTGCCACACTCATCTTTGCATGGCAAAAGCCCGGTGTCCACTCAAAAATCCTCACACCATGCTTCACAAGCTGGTTGTAGAAGGAGCGTGTCACGCTGTATATTGGTTTCTTATCAGGTATGCCCGGCGTGATGATGCGCACGTCAACTCCACGCTTGGCGGCAAGTGTCAGCGCATGGCTCATCTCATCGGTAATGATAAGGTAAGGAGTGATAAACCAGCAATAACGCTGTGCCTTGTTTGCCATGCTGATATAGACATCCTCTCCCACCTGCTCGTTATCGAGAGGGCTGTCTGCATATGGCTGGATAAATCCACTCTGTTTTGCCTCATAATCATAGTGCAGCAGATATTGCGATACATCCACCTCGCGCGGCACCTTGCGCTCTGATGCATTCCACATCTCGAGAAATGCGATGGTAAACGACTTGACAGCATCTCCCTCGAGCCTGATTCCCGTATCCTTCCAGATTCCGTATGGGTGTGTCACGTTGAAGTACTCGTTTGCCAGATTATAGCCGCCGGTATATGCGATTTTTCCATCAATTACCGTGATTTTTCTATGGTCACGATTGTTTAAAAACATGTTAAAGGCCGGTGCAACCGGGTTGAACACTCTGCATTTGATGCCAAGCTTCTCCATCTTTTCCGAGAAATCCCTGTCTATGAAAAAGATTGAGCCCATATCATCATAAAACACCCTGACCTCGACTCCTGCCTGTACGCGCTCCGTGAGCACCTTCTGGATACGGTGCCACGATTCCTTGTCCTCTATGGCGTGATACTCCATAAAAATAAATTTCTCCGCCTTCGATAAATCGCTAAGCTGCGCTTCGAGTCCCTCTGACGCCTGATCATAATATGTCACATCCGTGTTCTGATATACCGGATATAATGCATTTTTTGCCAGGTATGTTGAAATTCCCGCTGCCTGCGGCACCTTTTTATACATATCAGAAAGTATGTCTGCATTTTCCGGCAGACATGGAAGAAGCATGGAATCCACCTCTTCAAACCGTGCACGCATCTTATGCGGTGCGCCGTTTAGTCCGACTAACAGGTAAAGTGACACTCCCATTATCGGAAATGCCAGTATCAGTATAATCCATGGTGTAGTCATGGATGCGGTCTGCTCACGATTGTACAGTCCGAGCACAAGTATGATCGCCAGGACGCTTGTGGTCGTATTTATTGCTGCCGCATATTCATTTAGCCTTGTAAACATATAGACCATGAAAACTGCCTGCAATAATATCGCAAGCGCTGAAAAACCCATTCTCTTTAAACCATTCTGTGTTTTTTTAGTTCCCTCGTAGGTTTTTTCCTTCATCTATTATGCCTCCATTATCTTACTGTCTGTAATACCAAACCTCTCCATACATTTTTAGCCACCTTCTTATTTAAGAAGCCATTCAATTTCCTCTTTATAAGGAGGAATAGTCTTCTTCGCAGAGCCCTCCTCACAAAGCCATGGTGTTTCCAGAATCTTTGGTACATTTGCAAAGATCTCATCATGCACCAGGCGGTGCAGTGTATCATAGCCGATGGTTCCCTTGCCTATATTTGCATGCCTGTCCTTGTGTGCTCCGAGAGGATTTAAGCTGTCATTCACATGAAATACCGCTATCTGCTCAAGCCCTATCACCCTGTCAAACTCTGCAAAAACCTCATCATAATGGTTCACAATATCGTATCCTGCATCATTTACATGGCACGTATCAAAGCAGACACGCAGTCTTTCTTTCCTGTCCACTCCATCATAGATTGCCTTAAGCTCCTCAAAGGAACGGCCTATTTCACTGCCCTTTCCTGCCATCGTCTCAAGTGCGATAAACACATCGTCATCATTCTGATTGAGCACTGTGTTAAGTCCCTTTACAATCTGTGCGATTCCAGCCTGCTCGCCGGCATTTACATGGCTTCCCGGATGAAGCACCAGTATGCGGCTCTTCATTGCCGCGGTCCTTACTATCTCCTTTTCCAGAAACTCCACTGCCAGCTCGTATGTCTCAGGCTTTACGGTGTTTGCCAGATTTATGATGTATGGCGCGTGGACCACTATCTCATTTATCCCATGCTCATGCGCATATTCCCAGCCTGCGTCTATGTTGAGCTCAAAGATTTCCTTTCTTCTCGTGTTCTGTGGTGCCCCGGTATAGAGCATAAACACATTCGCGCCATATGACGCTGCTTCCCTGGCTGATGCCAGAAACATATCTTTTCCTGCCATGCCTACGTGACAGCCTAATTTTATATCACTCATATTTTCCTCTGTTTCATTGAATCTATATATCTATTATTTCTACTATAACACTACATCCCTGATAACTCTATCTAAATATTCTAAATTTTTACTAAACATGGTAAAAGCCATTGACATAGTATCAAAAACTACATATACTATTCTTTGCAACCACATATATCAAAAGCATATAATTATAATGTATGATGTGCATAACTACAGTTAACCAATTATTATAGAAATACGAGGGTAAATATGTTTGAAATAATTGTTGACTCTGCGGCAAACATTCCTGCAGAGCTATGTAAAAAATTTAAAATCAAGGTGCTATCATTTGTAAACCTTGTCAACGGAAAGGAAATGACCTGCTTTGAGCCTGACCTCACACCGGAACAGGAGCGGGCAAAGGGAAAGGAATACTATGATGCGATAAGAGAAGGTGCCGAGGTAAAGACCGGACTTATCAGCAGTGGAATCTTTGAGGATACCTTCAGGGAAATCATTGAGGCAGACAAGGATATCCTGTATTTCTCCCTCAGTAAAAACATAAGCGGCAACTACAACTCAGCCCGTGTCGCAGCCGATGCTGTCCTTGATGATTGCAGTAACGGTAGAAAAATACGCCTGGTGGATTCATTAAATGCTTCCCTCGGACAGGGACTTCTCGCAATATACGCCAGCGAAATGCGTGAGAAGGGCATGAGCTTTGATGAAGTGGCTGACACGATAGAGACCTATCCTGCCAGATTAAACGGTGTGTTTACCGTGGGCAATTTAAAGTATCTTGCCAGAACCGGCAGATTAAGCGGAACCACCGCTTTGGTTGGCAACATGCTAAGCATCAAGCCTATCCTAAGGGGCAGCAAGGACGGATATATTGTACAGTTCAGAAAATGTCGTGGCCGAAAAGCCGTATTAAATGAGCTTGTCAATCTGTTATGCGACAACATTACAGACCCTGAGAACCAGATTATCGGAGTGGCACATGCTGACGCATATGAGGATTCGCTCTATGTGATTGAACAGATTAAAAAGCGCATAAAGGTGCGCGATGTGATAAATACCACCTATGATTTCTGCACCGGAAGCCATGTTGGTCCGGAAGCTTTAGCAGTATTTTTCATGGGAAAGGACAGAGAATTGGGAGCCTGATATCAGGCTCCCATTAATATTCTGCTTCCTTCATTCTTCATATTCACATAAACTAAAAAGTCTCAGAACACGCTTATTTAGCGGATTCTGAGACTTCTAATTTCTATTAATTTATTCTATTAATTTAATTGAAGCTTCTGCCTCAAATACTAAGCTGCAGCTTTCTCGTCTTTTGATTTCTCACAGAGCTTCTTCACACCCTGAATTGCGACAAGCACACCAAGGATGAGCAGTAATACTGCGAATATAAGCTGTAATGAATTTCCAAGGTCAAGTCCTACAGAGAATAATGCCTTTGTAAGCTTGTAGATTGTCATGCCAAGTGCAGTAAATGTAACTGCCATCATGAATACCATTGGAATCCAGAGCATGCAGCCCTGACGCTTTGTCTTCTTTAAGAATACTGCGCAGGCAACAAGTGCAAGTACTGATAAGAGCTGGTTAGCTGAACCAAACAGTGGCCATATCTCTGCATAGCCTACCTTTGTAAGCATGAATGCAAGCACCAGTGTGATGATTGTTGCAAAGTATTTGTTTGTCATCAGCTTGACAAATGGACTCATATTGTCATCATCTGTGTCTGAATCAAGCCAGAACTCCTGGAATGACAGACGTCCGACTCTGGCTACTGAATCAAGTGATGTCAGAGCGAAGGCTGATACGGCAAGATTAATCAGTGTGAACACAAGTGAGTGTGGTAAACCGATTGCTGACAGGAAGTTTGCGATAGCTCCTGCGAAAATCTGTGGCTGTGTTGTAAGTCCCTGAGCTGCTGCCTCTCCCTTACCGAATGATGCTACTGCGATAAGTGCAAGGATTGCAAGCATACTCTCCATAAGCATGGCACCGAATGAAACAGGAAGCATGTTCTTCTCATTCTTTATCTGCTTAGAAGCAGTACCTGATGATACAAGTGAATGGAAACCTGAAACTGCACCACAGGCGATTGTTACGAATAAGATTGGGAACAGATACTGTGGTTTTCCGTTTGCATCAGGGATTGCAAATGCTGTGAAAGCCTCAAGGTTACAAGCAGGATTTGCAACAAATACACCGATTACCGCACCTACGATCATGAAGATTAACAGGTAGCTGTTAAGGTAATCACGTGGCTGAAGCAGTGCCCATACAGGTGTAACACTGGCTATAAGTATATATACAAATATAATTATGTGCCATACACCAAGGTTTAAATACATTGGGAAATTGAGTCCCAGTGCTATAGCTACTATAAGTAATGCGATTGCAACAAGTGTGTTAATCCATTTGTTGAACTTAGAATATTTAAGGAAGAAACCAAGTGCAACTGCTTCTATGATGAAAAGCATTGATGTAGTTGCAACTGCTCCGTTGGCTACAACCTTTGTAACCTCACCTGCTTTATCAGCAGCAAAGCCATTGAAGGTTCCGGCTACGACATCTGCGAAGGCTGCAACAACAAGTATACAGAACAGCCAGCAGAATAACAGGAATAATTTCTTTCCTAATTTACCGATGTACTCCTCGATGATGTAACCGATTGTACGACCCTTGTTCTTAACTGAAGCGTACATAGATGCAAAATCCTGAACAGCTCCAAAGAATACACCACCAATTAATATCCAAAGCAGAACCGGAAGCCATCCGAAAATAGCTGCCTGAATTGGTCCGTTGATTGGACCTGCACCTGCTATAGATGCAAACTGATGTCCGAATACTACATTGGTATCGGCCGGTACATAGTCCACTCCGTCCTCCATCTCGTAGGCAGGAGTCTTGGCATTTGGATCAATGCCCCATTTGTTTTGCAGATAACGGCCATATAATAAGTATGCTCCACCGAGCACAACAATGGCTATTACCATCATTAAGATTCCACTCATATTTTTACCTCTTTCTTTTGTTTATCTTAATTTTATTTGTATATTATATTTACTCTTTTTTTAACAAATTTCAATAAATATTTTATACATAATTTATTTTTAATTTCTATGATTTTTGTTTAATTTACCAATCGGTTATAATAGGTATTCATTCTCTTTATGCCGTCTTTGTCTCAGCGGCTTCTTCTGCCTTTTTAGCAGCCATTTTGTCCTTTAATGCAAAGGCTCCGGCAAGTAGTGTGCCTGAGATTGAATGCCATGTACATGACACTGCACAGATGATGGCTGATTCAGGTGTTGAAGCAAACTGTGCTGTAGTGGTGGCAAGGTTTGTGGCAAGACCTGCATTCTGCATACCAACCTCGATAGAGATGGTTCTCTTCTTGGCTGTGTTCATGCCTACCAGTCTTCCTGCACCGTATCCGAGCAGATATCCAAGTCCGTTATGTAACAGAACTGCCGCAAAAATTACTACTCCTGATGTAAAGAACTTTGAGCCCTGTGATGATACAACACCACCTACAACGAATGCCAGGCCAAGCACCGCAATACCCGGCATGACCTTCTGAGCCTCGGCAAATGCCTTTTTCTTTCCAAGCAGGTAGTTGAGTAAAAATCCAACCGCTACAGGAAAGATTACAGTCTCAATGATTGACACAAACATCGGAAGCGCCTTGATTGAGACATGTGTTCCGCTTGCAAGCAATGATACCAGAAGCGGTGTCATAAATGGTGAGAGCAATGTGGAAACTGTTGTCATTCCAACTGAGAATGCCACATCACCACCGCAGAGGTATGACATAATGTTTGAAGAAACACCACCAGGACAGCAGCCTACGAGGATAAGTCCAAGTGCGATTCCGTCAGGCAGATTCAATGCCTTTGAGATACCAAATGCGAGAAACGGCATGATAAGATACTGTGCGATTGCACCTACACATATATCAAATGGTCTCTGTGCGAGTATCTTGAAATCCTGTGTCGTAAGTGTAAGTCCCATACTAAACATGATGATTCCGATAATGATTGACTGACATGTGAACTTGTTGGATACCGGATCCACAAACAACATCTGATTTACCCAGGCCATCAGATTCGGAACCAGAAATGTGACTACGGCGATTGCTATGACAACTATCGATGTGTAGTCTGATAAAAATTTACTTACTTTTTGTAATGCTTTCATTGTAAGCCTCCTTAACATTTTTCTGCTCACTAAAACTCTTTTATGGAATTAAAAAATCCCTTTCCAGATTGACATAATCTGAAAAGGGACGAAATAATCCGCGTTACCACCCTGATTCCACAGTGTATTACTGTGACACTCTGCATACCAGCATATGCTTTCCATATAACGGTGGACACCGGCGAGGTTTACAGACACACTTAATGCTTTCAGCCCGCTTCTTAGAGAGGATATTCCAATCTGACCATTGCCTGTTCGCACCGCCCACAGGCTCTCTGAAAATAAATACAAATCGGACCTTGTTCTCATCAACGAATTTTGGTGAACATATTTATTTAAATCTTGTTTTGTATTATAGCCCTCTGACACTATATGTCAAGAGAATGATACAAATTTGTACTATAACATTTATTTATAGTTTCTATTCATACGCTTTATTCTTATTTCTTATCTATTATTTATCCACGCGATTTATTCTTAATTATTATTCGTAATCTTTGTTGTTATACTCATCATTCCATGACTGCTGTTGTGATGTACCGTAGGAATTTTGAGCATCCCCGCCCTGAGCTGCGCCATACGGATTCTGACCATACTGCTGATTTGTGCCATTTCCGTACATGTTCTGGCCGTACTGCTGATTTGCCCCGTTTCCGTACATGTTCTGACCGTACTGCTGGTTTGCTCCGTTTCCGTACATATTCTGGCCGTACTGCTGATTTGCTCCGTTTCCGTACATGTTCTGGCCGTACTGCTGGCTCGCTCCGTTTCCGTACATGTTCTGGCCGTACTGCTGGTTTGCTCCGTTTCCATACATATTCTGACCGTACTGCTGACCATATCCGTTTGAACCGTATGGATTATAGTAGTTATTATTACTATTATATCCATCTCCCACATAAACAATGTTTTTGTTGAAGGCAATAATACAGACAAAAATCACATTGAGGAATATAAGTCCGCAGGCAAATCCTGCTCCCTTGCCAAACGCATGTGCCAGTCCGACACAGCAGAGGATATTCATAACCAATGCCGCAATCATTGCTGCAATAATCAGAATAACCGCAAATATCAGCATGCCCATGTGAGCCCCGATGCGGTTTCCGGCATATCCATAGGTAGAATCATAATACGACCCCATATAACTGGATGTCATAACGGAAAGTCCTGAGGCAATAATCTCATACATCAATAAAATACATCCTGCTATACTTGCGATACTTGCCACAAGATATCCCCAGAACAGCTTCTGTTTCCCTGCAATCCTGAATTTTACATATGAGCTGTAAAACGGAACAATAGCCGCCCAGCCGTGCTCTCCTGCCTTTGCATACATAATCCATGATGCAACAATTGTCAGTACCATAACTGCCAGATTGATAAACGACTTAAAGCCGTCAATCATACTCATAATGGTATAATATGTGCTCATTTTTTCTCCCTTTCATAACCAAAGTTTATTTGTTATTCAAAGTATACATCACCATAGGTCAGAGTGCAATAATTAAAAAGCTTTTCATACTTTTCATACATCGCTTTTTGCACCCTTGACAAACCCCTTCTTAAACGGCTATAATATCGTCAATTGAAGCACAATTACATTTCAACAGGCTTTGATGGGAACAAGTACATTTCTGCAATACTTACAGAGAGCTGCCGGCAGGTGAGAGGCGCAAGGAAACAGATCTGGAATACATCCCGGAGCTTTGCACTGAACGTCATACCGGATGGTTAAATATCCCCGGTTCGATTAATAAGCTGCAACGTATTGGCACACGTTATAGTGCCGGAGTGTTAGCAGAATCGGCTATTTTCACTATATAATATATGTCGAATAATGTGTGACAACTCACGGAGGCATTCCTGTGCGAGCAGGATGCAAATTAAGGTGGTAACGCGAGAAATCCCCCTCGTCCTTAAATGGATGAGGGGGATATTTTATTTTTCAGAATACAAATTCAACTTATCAGGAGGAAAATCATGACAATTTATGACGAATTAGTTGCCCGCGGTCTTATCGCGCAGGTAACAGACGAAAAAGAAATCAAAGAGCTTATAAACAACGGAAAAGCTACCTTCTACATCGGCTTTGATCCTACAGCAGACAGCCTTCACGTTGGACACTTCATGGCTCTTTGCCTTATGAAGAGACTTCAGATGGCAGGAAACAAGCCTATCGTGCTTATCGGTGGAGGTACCGCACAGATCGGTGATCCATCAGGACGTACAGATATGCGCCAGATGATGACAACAGAGACTATCAACCACAACGTAGAGTGCTTCAAGAAACAGATGAGCCGCTTCATCGACTTTGGCGAGGGCAAGGCTATCATGGTAAACAACGCTGACTGGTTGATGGACTTAAACTACGTGGATGTGCTCCGCGAGGTTGGTGCTCATTTCTCAGTAAACCGTATGCTTACAGCTGAGTGCTACAAGCAGCGTATGGAAAAAGGTCTTTCCTTCCTTGAGTTTAACTACATGATCATGCAGAGCTACGATTTCTACACACTTTTCCAGAAATACGGCTGCAACATGGAGTTCGGTGGAGATGACCAGTGGAGCAACATGCTCGGTGGAACAGAGCTCATCAGACGTAAGCTTGGAAAAGATGCATACGCTATGACAATCAATCTGCTCCTAAACTCTGAGGGCAAGAAGATGGGCAAGACACAGTCAGGTGCAGTATGGCTCGATCCTAACAAGACTACACCATTCGAGTTCTTCCAGTACTGGAGAAACGTTTCTGATGCCGATGTTCTTAAGTGTATCAGAATGCTCACCTTCCTTCCTCTCGAGGAAATTGACAAGATGGAAAGCTGGGAGGGCGCACAGCTCAATGAAGCCAAGGAAATCCTGGCATTCGAGCTTACAAAGCTTGTTCACGGTGAGGAGGAAGCCACAAAGGCTAAAGAGGCAAGCCATGCTCTTTTCGCAGGCGGAGCCAACAACGCAAATATGCCTACAGTTACTGTCACAGCTGAGGACTTCCCTGACGGAGAGCTTGATATCATCTCTGTTCTCGTAAAAGCAGGACTTTGCGATTCAAGAGGAGACGGCCGCAGAAATATCCAGCAGGGCGGTGTTTCCGTTGCAGATGAGAAGGTAACTGATATCTCTACTAAATACACTCTCGACGATTTCAAGGGCGAGGGTCTTATCATCAGACGTGGTAAAAAGAAATTTGCCAAGGTTGTAGCTGAATAGACAGATAATCCCCGGTAGTAACTACCGGGGATTTTTACTTTCAGCCATATTTTATTTTGAAAATTCATTTGCAGGAAATTCATATGGCACAAATTTACTGCTACATGTAACTGTATACTCTGTTTCCCCCGAAACAGTTTTTTGTTCTGTGCCAACACCCTCTCCGCAAATCCAGTATGAACCATCATTTTTTTCTATTACGGTATTCATCATTTCGGCAGGATATTCCCCATCAAACCCGGCAAGGCTGTACTTGTCCGAATTATATTGTAATCCGCCTGTCCATACCATTATTACATCAGATGCAACCTTAGTCGGTGTCTTTACGACAAGACTGTCTGCTATTCCACAGTTGTCAGCCGGATTGTATCCCCAGGTCCATACTGTTCCATCATTTAACAGTGCCGCATGAAATGTACCACCTGTTATCAAAACAGCATTATCAAGGATTTTTTCCGGCTTCTTTATAAATGACACCGCATAATTCTCAAATGTCATGCTCTCATTTGTAGTGCCCCAGGACCATACAGAACCATCATTTTTGATAGCAATAATGTCAAATTTACCGCACCTTGCATACCTCACATCTTCCATGATAAGACGTGGTGTGTCCACATAATAATTATTATCAAAAAGCTTCGCTGTCTTATCATAGCCATATTTCTTACCGAATTCCTCAGTACCTTTTCCTGCAAGTCCAAATGCATATAGCTTATTATCCTTTGTAAGATAAATCGCAAAACCCTCTCTGGAATAATCTACATGCACAATATTTTCTGCAATCTTTACCTTTTCACTATGTACATCATAATCACGATTCCCCTGTGCAAGCTGTCCCCATTCATTATTCCCACAGCCCCACAAAACGTTATTTTCATCTATGCTGTACAGATTTCCCGGATCACCCGTATTCGTAATATAATGATCTGCAATATTGATAGATATATCCTTAAGTTTTTCTGTATGATTTTGCTCTGTCTCAGCAACAACCTTATTATTTACATCCGTACTATCTTTAATATTACTTTTAAAATACATAACACAACTGATTGCAGCAATACATATAACCACAAACAAACTAACTAAAATTTTCTGGATATATTTGTTCTTCAGCATGAAATTCTCCCTTCTTATTAATGTTGAGATAATTCTAAGTTCGCAAACTCCACTTCAAGTGGTGGTTTAATTTTAGCCCTTCAAAAGGCATACATTACTGCTTCGCCCAAATCTTAAATTGATATTATTTATCTCTTATTGCTTTTAAGAACATCCTCAAGCGCATCAAATGCCTTTTTTGCAAAATTAATTTTAGTATCGGATATTAATTTACCATTTTCTGATATTTTTATTTCTGCTATAATCAGATCGTTATCCTCGGTTTTTTCTGTACCACCACTTATATTTGTCCATACAATATCTATATCACTTGAATCCACATTACCTTGTGTTTCTATCTCATACCGTACTCCATCAAAAAAAGCTGCTTCCGATTCTGCACTTACAATTAGTGCATTATGAAGCTGATATACCACTACCGAATTATAGCCCTCCTTAGAACTCGCTAACACAACCTCACTCTCTATCGAGTTCTGAGTATATTTTTTGCTATTTTCTGCATTCTGTTTATAAAAAAATATCACACTTTCCAAAATCGCCAGTACTACAATGGTTATAATAATTACTTTTTTATTCATCATATAATAAATATAGTCGATATTATGACCATCTCTCTTCTCCATGTAAAAAATACGGTTTTAGATGTATTTTTTCCCTTAATATAGTAATATCTGTACCTTAAACATACTATTATCCGTTGAAATATTCATTGCACCATTATATTTACTAACAGCATTTTTTACAGAGCATAAGCCCATTCCATGATTTTCTTTATCTGCTTTTGTTGTGACCAGATTTCCATTAGTATCCTTTTTTATGTCTCCTGAAAGCGGATTAGAAATCCTGATAAGCAGGCCTTTCTTTCTGTATACCAGATCTACATTAACCTCTCTTTTACTAACATCATCAAGTTTGCAGACTGCTTCAATTGAATTATCAAGACAATTGCCAAGTATCACACAAATATCCGCATCATTAAATCTATGTTTCTGTGGAATTTCAATACGTAAATTCAGCTTTATGTCTGATTTCTCCATAACAGATTTTTTGTAATTTAAAAGAGTATCAACTACTATATTTCCGGTATTAATTTCTGAATTATTTTTCAGATAATTCTCTCCATTTAATATGTCATCAATATAGTCTATTGCACCTTCAAACTCTTTTCGCACCGCGTACTCTCTTATACACATTAAATGATTTTCAATGTCATGCTTGAGCTTTCTGATATTTAAATTTGCCACTTCCCGTTCCTGAAGTTGCTCTTTACACAATTCTATTTCTTTATCAAAAATTGCCTGTTGTTTCTTTAACTCCAGCTTCTCCGCCAATTCCTCATATATCTTAAATATCATAAAATTTAACACTAAGATTATTCCTGATGAAATCAGACAAAAAACAGCAGTATTTTTATCATCTGATTTTTCGCAAAGCATAAAAAGAGTATTCAAAATAAAAACACTTCCCATAGGTATAGAAAACAACATACACCAATATGAAAATGGAATTTTCCTCTTCAAGCTGCTGTGTTTCAATGCTTTCAACACTCTTAATATGGTAAGCAATACGAGTTTTGATATGAGTGAACCAGCTATCTGATATTGTGTATATCTTATATCTAAAAAAATAAATACCAGACCAACAACAACCTCTGATATCATCCCCAGTAAATTGATAATTACTACGCATACTATTTTTTTAATTATGCTTCCATAATAAAGCAGTATACAAAAAAACAGGCTTGTAGCGATTTCTAATATTAGAAGCAAAAATGGCTGTGCAATATACTCCGTCCCGCAAATATCCACCGCTAAAAATACTATCCAAACAATCAATGAAAATGAAAAAGGCAAATCTTTTTTTACAAAGAATATCCCCATTGCCTCTTTTATTATCACCAAAAATAAACTTGTTGAAATCAAATAAAATAATATTTCATTCATCTAAAAAATCTCCCACAAGCAGATTATTATATTGTTCCCTGATCTTTTTTTGCCGGTCTTCACTGATCTGTAAAACCGTACCATCACGCAAAGTAACATGAGAGAAGCTTATCTTACATATAAATCTGTAATTTACCAGATATGACTGGTGAATTCTCAGAAACGGAATTTTACTATCGCCTAATTGTTTCTCAACATAATTAAGCTTTCCATAAAATTTATCTTTTCCGTCCATATGTATTATATTGATAAGTCTTCCTGAGCTTTCAAAATATGAGATGTTATTTATCGGTATCTTATAATCCGCTTTATTAAAACGATATTCAAAATATGTTTCATCATTAAGTATCCGCTCGTAGGCTTTATTAAAATACACTTCAAAAATATAATCATCCACCGGTTTTTTTATAAACCTAAATGGCTCTACTTCAAACAACTCAATAAAATAATTGTCATATGCGGAAATGTATATCAAAATTGCATCCGCATCATTTTCCCTGATTTTTCGCGCAACTTCTATACCATTAATCCTAACCATTTCAATATCCAGATATAACAGCTCATATTTATTTTTCCCGAATGCTATATCGTCCCATAACTCACTTCCGTCAGAAAAAACTTCTATATTCATTTTTATCATCTGCTTTTTAGAAATCTGTAAAAGCATTGCTTCTATTTTTGACGCAAAGACTAAATCATCATCACATATCGCTATATTTATCAAAGTGTTTTCTTCCTTTACTGTTTTGTTGATGCTATGTTTATTTTCAATTATAGCCTATTATCCATCATTTATATATATTAAACCCTACTTTTTCCTCATCTTCCCTTGACTTCTTATTAATAAGTTAATATAATTTATCTAATTGATACATCAACGCTTTAAAGCGCTGACAAAAGGAGGAATTATCATGAAAAAGAGATCTAAAATTTTAGCTTCACTTGTTCTTGCAGGAACAATGGTACTTGGACTTGCCGGATGTGGAGATTCCGGTTCAGCAAACGGTGGCACACAGTCAGGTAAGAAATCCGGTGCCAAATATCAGATAGGTATCTGCCAGCTCGTACAGCACGAGGCTCTCGATGCCGCTACAAAGGGCTTTGAGGACGCATTAAAGGACAAGCTCGGAGACGATGTATCCTTTGACGAGCAGAATGCCGCAGGAGATGCTTCTACATGCTCTACAATCTGCACCAAGTTCGTCACAAACGACTATGACCTTATCCTTGGAAATGCCACAGCAGCTCTTCAGGCCGCTTCAGCAGCCACAGACTCTATTCCGATTCTCGGAACATCTATCACAGACTACGCTACAGCTCTTGATATGTCAGACTGGTCAGGCACTACAGGAAAGAATATTTCAGGTACTACAGACCTCGCTCCACTCGATGAGCAGGCTAAATGCATCAAGGAGCTCTTCCCGGATGCAAAGAACATCGGTATCATCTACTGCTCATCTGAGCCAAACAGTATCTACCAGTCAACAACTATTACCAAATACCTTGAGGACGAGGGATACACTGTAAAAGAGTACACATTCTCTGATTCAAACGATGTTGCTGCAGTAACACAGAGCGCATGTGATGCATCTGATGCAATCTACATTCCAACTGACAACACAGCAGCTTCATGTACAGAGGCTATCAACAATGTAGCTTCACCGGCTAAGACACCTATCTTCGCAGGCGAGGAAGGAATCGCTAAGGGCTGTGGTGTTGCTACACTTTCTATCAGCTACTATGACCTTGGATACACAACAGGTGAGATGGCTTACGATATCCTTGTAAACGGTACAGACATCAAAACTATGGAGGTTAAGACAGCTCCTAAGTTCACTAAGGAGTACCTCCCGGATCGCGCCAAGGAGCTTGGAATCACAGTTCCGGACGGCTATGAGGAAATCTCAGCTGAATAAACAGCTGCACTATGGAGGTATTTAATAAAATGATTCTAATGAATTATTTTGCAACCTTAAATCCGGTTGCATTAACCAATGCCCTTCCGGGCAATATAGCCCAGGGTCTGATTTGGGGTATCATGGCACTAGGTGTTTACATCACCTTCAGACTGCTGGACTTCGCAGATCTGACGGTTGATGGCTCATTTGCAACAGGTGGTGCCGTAACCGTTATGATGACGATTAACGGCTACAATATCTGGGTTTCACTGCTTTGCGCATGTATTGCCGGTCTGCTCGCAGGACTTTGCACAGGTCTCTTACATACAAAGCTCGGCATTCCGCCGATTCTGGCAGGAATCCTTACACAGATAGCGCTCTACTCTATCAACTTAAATATCATGCAGCGCCACGCCAACCAGGCACTTAGCGCAGATAAATATAATCTGGTGCTTTCATCACGAAACCTGACACATGCGATAATTGTCGGTGTGATTTTCTCGGTTGTAATTATCGCGGTGCTTTACTGGTATTTCGGAACAGAGCAGGGCTCTGCTATCCGTGCCACAGGCTGCAACCCTGCAATGAGCAAGGCTCAGGGTATCAACATCGACAACATGAAGCTCATCGGTCTTGCGCTTTCAAATGCAATTGTAGCGCTCTCAGGCGGCCTGCTTTCACAGTACTCAGGCTTTTCCGATGTAAACATGGGCCGTGGTGGAATCGTCATCGGTCTTGCCGCAGTTATCATCGGTGAGGTGCTCGGAGATGCAATCCTCGGAAAGCATATGAATTTCATGGGAAGGCTTATCTTTGTCATATTTGGTGGAATCGTTTACTACATTGTAATCGGAATCGTTCTGTGGCTGCAGATGCCAAGTGATGACTTAAAGCTCTTCACTGCAATCATCGTGGCTATTTTCCTTGCGGTGCCTTACCTGAAGGGCAAGAGCAAGGCCTCCTTCAAGAAGGCCGGCAAGCGCTCTGCCGCAGCACTTAATGCAAAGGAGGGCAAATAAATGCTAGAGATTAGAAACGTACATAAAACCTTCAATCCGGGCACAATCAATGAAAAGCATGCCCTAAATGGTGTAAACCTGAAGCTTGAGGAGGGTGATTTCGTCACTGTTATCGGTGGAAACGGCGCCGGAAAATCGACCATGCTCAATGCCGTTGCCGGCACATGGCCTGTTGACGAGGGCTCAATTCTCATCGACGGAGTGGATGTCACAGGACTCCCTGAGTTCAAGCGTGCATCATTTCTGGGACGTGTGTTCCAGGATCCAATGACAGGAACTACCGCAACCATGCAGATTGATGAAAACCTCGCACTTGCAGCGCGCCGCGGAAAGCGCCGTGGTCTTGGCTGGGGTATCACAAAGGCTGAAAAAGAGCGTTTCCACGAGCTTTTAAAGGAGCTTGACCTGGGACTCGAGGATCGAATGACCTCAAAGGTCGGTCTGCTCTCAGGTGGACAGCGTCAGGCTGTTACACTGCTCATGGCTTCACTCCAGAAGCCGAAGGTGCTGCTTTTGGATGAGCACACCGCAGCTCTCGACCCAAAGACAGCCGCAAAGGTGCTCACTCTTACAGACAAAATCATCAAAGAGAACAGCCTGACAGCCATGATGGTCACACACAACATGCGTGATGCCATCGCTCACGGCAACAGACTTATCATGATGAATAACGGACAGGTTGTCCTTAATATCTCAGGCGAGGAAAAGAAAAACCTCACTGTGGAGGATCTGCTCATGAAGTTTGAGGAGGTTTCCGGCGAGGAATTTGCTTCTGATAAGGCTTTGCTTGGATAGACATATCTATATAATAATAAAAAATTTGCAGCTCAACATGAGCTGCAAATTTTTTGTTATATACCTTTTATATAAGCTCTCCCGCCGGCTTAATCATATCAGCCTTGATAAAGCCCTTTATGATCAGATACTGCTCTATCGTCTTCACACAGTTTTCCACACCGACACGCTCACTGTTTAGTGTCAGGTCGTAGTTCACCGGATTGGTCCAGTAGTTTCCGTGTGTATAGTACTTGTAATAGTCTGCCCTGAACTTATCTGTTCTCTCAATCGTGGCATTTGCCACCTCAGGTGTTACGCCCATATTGGCTATGGTACGCTCCACACAGAATGCACGCGGTGCCTCAATGTATATGCTCACCACATTTGGGCGGTTCTTTAATACATAGTCGGCGCATTTTCCTACTATGACGCACGATTCCTTGTCTGCGAGCTCGTTGATAATCTGGCTCTGATACTCAAAGAGTCTGTCATCTGATTTGAACTTCTCATTTCTTGATATATATCCCTTTGCTCTCGGAAGTCCTCTCAAAAAGCTCGTAAATCCGCCCTCCTCACGCAGCTTCTCGTTTACCTCCTGAAACACATTCTCGTCAAGTCCGCTCAGCTGACTGGCAAGAGTCAGGATACGGTTCTCATAACAGTGTATTCCAAGCTCTTTAGCCAGCTGTGATGCTATTGCTTTTCCGCCTGTTCCAAAGCCTCTGGCAAAGGTTACTACAAAATTATCCATTTATCATTTCCTCCTTCTGAATGCCAACCATATCTAGCCTGCCAGATATCTGCTTAAGAATTCTCTTGTTCTTGGATTCTTAGGATTTGTAAACAGCTCTGACGGTGCTGCATCCTCTGCCACATATCCCGAGTCCATGAAAATAGTTCTTGTAGAAACATCTCTGGCAAATGCCATCTCATGTGTGACGATTATCATCGTAAGTCCTGTCCTTGCGAGGTCCTTCATGACATTTAATACCTCTCCGACCATCTCAGGGTCAAGCGCCGATGTAGGCTCATCAAACAAAAGCACCTCCGGGTTCATACAGAGTGACCTTGCAATAGCAACTCGCTGCTTCTGTCCTCCTGAGAGCTGCGATGGCTTTGCATTGATATAAGGAGCCATGCCGACTGCCTTCAGATGTGTGATTGCCCTGTCAAAGGCCTCCTGCTTTGGCAGATGAAGCACCCTTCTTGTACAAAGCATACAGTTCTGGAGCACTGTCATATTGTTGAACAAATTGAAGGACTGGAACACCATTCCCACCTTTGAACGGTAATCATTGATATCCTTTTGTACATTTCTGACCTCTTTATCGTGATATAAAATCTTTCCTGAGGTCTGTTTCTCAAGCTTGTTGATGCACCGAAGCAGTGTTGATTTTCCCGAGCCTGAGGAGCCCACAATACAAATGACCTCGCCGGAATGCACATCAATATCAATCTTTCTCAATACCTCATGATCACCAAATGATTTGCTTAAATCCTTAATTGAAATTACTGTCTCACTCATATTGTGCCTCCTATTCATTGTCCATGTACTCAACTGCGAGTGCATAGTCTGTCTTACCCTGCAGCTTCTTTTCAATCAGCTTGAAGAGCTTATCAAATACAAAGCACAGTACAAAGTAAATTACTGCGATGACCAGATATGACTCAAAGTACTTGTAGTAGTTTCCACCGACTGTCTTGGCAGCCATGAAAAGCTCCTGCACAGCGATAACATTGAGCACTGATGTCATCTTCAGATTTAAAAGGAATGTATTTGCCATCTCTGGAATGATGTTCTTGAATGCCTGTGGCAAAACTACATAGAGCATTGTCTTAAACGGTGACATTCCCATGGCCCATGCGCCCTCGCGCTGTCCCATATCTATTGAACCGATTCCTGCTCGGACTGTCTCTCCCATGTAGGCACCTGTATTTAATACAGTTACGAGAATACCTGCAAATACAGGGGTCAGGTTTTCATAGCCCATCTGACGTATTCCATAGTACACAATCATCGCCTGAACTATCATTGGTGTATCCCTGAATACCTCAACATATATTGTAAATATCGCCTTTACTATACGGATGAGAACCTTTTTTACGATGTTGTCACCATCGTTAAGCTTTACATCATTTACTATGCCTACGATATATCCCAATACGAAGCCAAGCAATGTACCAACTACCGATATGTACAGCGTAAGCCAGGTTCCTTTGATAAACATGCTTGAATATTTCTGCGCCAGAAATACCATCCATTCTAACGAATTACTTGGATTACTTATCATCATACTGCTACCTCACTTTTATCTCTCTAATCCCCAGCTTACGCCGGTTTATCAGACTATTGTGGGATGATGCGATATAACATCATCCCACAGTCTTTCATCTTTTCGTGAATCAGATAAATCTCTAACAACTAGTTGGCTGCCGGCTGCTGTGTCAGAACCTGATCCATCAGCTCATCCATCTTTGCCTTGTCATTCCAGCCGATTGCATTCATGGCATCCTGGATTTTATCTCTGAGTGCTGTATCATCCTTTCTTGTTGCGATACATACATTTACCATTTCATCATCACCTGTGAAGGTATCATTCTCATCCAGCTCGATAATCTGTAAATCATCATTTGTAAGTGCTGCTGACTCGGCTGTCGGAACATCGATTACACATACATCTGCGCTGCCGTTTGATATTGCTAGGAAGCACTCTGATGTAGTCTCAAAGTTTCCTGACTGCTCAGCACCCTTTATCTGGTCTAAAAGTGGAATCCAGCCTGTTCCAAGCTGTGTAGTTACTTTGCAGCCTGTATCTGCGAGATCTGAAAGGCTCTTTACATTTGAATACTTGCCGCCCTTTTTAACAACGATACAGTTGTTTCTATAGTAATAAGGCTCTGTGAATGCGTATGACGCTTCTCTTTCCTTTGTCTTGCCCATACCGGCGATGATACAGTCATAATCTCCTGCATCGAGTGAGATACCGATTGATGACCACTCAACCTTATGTACCTCAAGGTCCATTCCCATCTGGTCTGCAAGCTTCTGTGCCACTGCTACATCGTAGCCGTATGCATAGTAATCAGAGCCTGCTATCTTGACTGCCTTGCTGCCGTCCGGTGTGGTATCTGTATCCTGTGTCCAGTTGAATGGAGCATATGCACATTCCATACCAACCTTTAAAACCTTCTTTGATGAGCTGTCTGCCGCTGAGCTATCTGAGGCAGCTCCTCCTGATGACGAACCACATCCAAACAATGTTGTCGCTGCCATTACACCTGTCAATATCAATGCTGCAAATCTCTTACTTCTCTTCATCATAATCTTTTCCTCCTTGATTATTGAAATGCGAAAAGGCGCCGGAGTTTTTCTCCAGCGCCTTTGCTTAGTTCGTATAATAAACTTAATGAAGCAGCTTTGCAATGTTAATTTTGCACAATTTGTTTGTGCATTTTTACAGTAACTAATTAAACATAAGCCTTTTTACAAGAATACAGTTAACTACATCCAGATATTCCATCGAGTCATCAAGGCTGATTTCCAGTATTTCCTCTATCTTTTTCAGACGGTATTGCAGTGAATTGCGATGAACGTACATCATCTGTGCCGTTTTTCCGACATTGAAGCCACACATATAGTAATTGAGCAGCGTATCTATGAGAAACGAGCCGTTTGCATTATCATACATCTCAAGCCGCTTTAGCTTCTCGTTGCAATAATCCATGATTTCCTGCTGATTGCCGCTGTTGAACATATACTTGTATATGCCCATGGAGCTCGCACTGATTACCTTCTTGTTGGTCGGATTGGGTAAAATATCCTTTTTGGGAATGAGATTTTTCGCCTCCTGATAGCTCTTGCCAAAATCCGCAGGCTTCCTGTATGCCGCACCGAGTATGCATGTGCTGTGAATAAGCCCCGCAAATGGTGCACGGCTGTCCAAGTCCCTAAGTATCCTTTCAATCTGACGCTCCGTCTCCATATCCTTTGTCTCCTCAAAAAGAAGCACAAACTTGTTCAAAAACCTCATATACATAGGCCTTTTCTTCATATGGATAACCTCGCGGTTCAGGCAGTCGGTATAGTACGTATATGTGTGCTCGTCCTGCTCCAGATTCACTCCGTATTTGCGGTCTATCACGATGATTCCCACCCTGTACGGCCTATCAAAGGTCAGACCCAGCTGCGCAGAAATCTTCTCGATATACTTATCATTTACCTCATACCCAAAGAGCAGATTGTACAGATAGTCCCCGGTCCTTTTATTATCCACACTGGTCTCTAAAAGCAGCTCTCCGACGCTCTGCGCAATATCAACAAAGGTGGCTCCCTCCCACCGTATATAAAACAGCGGCAGCTTGAGTTCATCAGCCTTGTCCTTCATCCTCTGCGGGGTCTCTTCCCTGTCCTCCACAACCGAAATCGCAAAGCCCGATATGCCAAGCTCATTCAGCTCAACCATGGCATCATATGCCTCATCCATGGAAAATCTCTTGTAATCTACCACAAGCAGCGCAAAGTTGCCCGGATTCATATGATCCTTATAAGGCTTTGTCTGCACCAGATAAGTCCATGACACCATCCGATCAAGCCCTGCTGCTCCCGCCACAAGCTCCATTCCGTCCATTTGTAAATTGTTAACATCCCTGCATGAAATCATCTGTATCTCCCTGATATTTTAAGCTCCGGTAACTATCCCAAACCGCTTCAAACTACTTATATCCACAGCCGCTTCGCCCCGGCATATCCTCTCCGTGCACATACCTGGCATTGAACTCCATATTTATCTCACGAAGCTCCTTCTTCCCGTCAATATAGTCCTGATACATCTCGGCAAGCCCCGACATGCAACCATCGCAGGTTGCCTCGATATTGCCAAGCGACTCAGCAACAATTGCCTCGCGCTCCTCTTTTGTTGTCTCACTGATTAAATATCCCATTTTGTATGTTTCCTTTTCGTATGTTTCGTTTCCGTATAATGCATAAAAATGATATAAGTGTCAATATATTAAAAGTCGTAACTGTTCAGTACCTTCACAGTTGCGAGCCGCAAGCGCATAAGAATCAGCTGCGCTGATGGGCGCTTGCTCCTACATAATATACGTTTTCTTACGAAATATGCGGTACCGCATATTTCTGTACTGAACAGTTACTAAAAGCCCAGATTCTCATCCACAAGAATAATCTGGAAACGTCCCTTCACCCTTGAAAAGCGTGTAGTCAGAATCTGACAGCAGATACACTGCGGGCTCTTACAGTCAAAGCAGGTGCCGTTCTTAGAGCATGGTGTGTCGATGCCAAAGCGCTGTGCGTTGATTGGCGCAGCCTCATTTCTCGCACGGCTCATAGCATCTGCCTCGGTCTTTACGACCTTGTTCATGCCTACTATAAGAAGCACATGCTTCGGTCCGTAAGCATATGCAGCCACGCGGTTTGCATTTCCGTCAATATTGATAAATACGCCATCCTCACTCATCGCATTGACACTTCCAAGGAAATAATCCGATGTAAATGCCTTTAACGCTATCTCCTGCTTCTCCTCCTGCGTAGACACCTTGTCCCTGTCATAAAACTGATATTCTCCGTTTGAGAGAGCCTCATACAGACCGCATTCCTTCACCGATGTGGCACCGCCCATATTGATTGAGCTGCCCTTTGGAATCAGCTCCAGAGCCTTCTTAACAGCCTCCTCCTTTGTCTCAACATAATAGGCTTCCATGTTGCGCGACTCAAGCGCAGCCACAAGGCGCTTTCCCAGTAAATCGTTTCTCATTTTTCTTACATCCATAGTGTAAACCTCTTTTCATGCTTATTGCCAATTCCTGTTTGTGCAATTAGCTGTATTAATTGTTGTTATTATACTACTTTACAGTGAGTGTCTGCAATTTATTCGGGAATAAATAATCGTACATTTTCATGATAAGAGAAAGAAGTGCACAACAAAAAGAGCCCTTTCGAGCTCTTTCCGCTTTGTACAACATTAAATTGTAGATGATTACTGTAAGAGTGAAAGTACACCCTGGTTAGACTGATTAGCCTGTGCAAGCATAGACTGACCTGCCTGAGCAAGAATGTTGTTCTTGCTGTAGTTAACCATCTCTTCAGCCATATCTGTATCACGGATACGAGACTCTGCTGATGTAGTATTCTCAACTACGTTGTCGAGGTTGTTGATTGTGTGCTCAAGACGGTTCTGAACAGCACCAAGTGCTGAACGCTGTGAAGATACAGTTGAGATAGCATCTGCGATTGCATCGATTGCATATGTAGCATCCTGCTCTGTATCAGCCTTGATACCCTTTACTCCAAGTCCTGCAGAGTTCATTGAGTCGATGTTGACTGTAATCTTGTTTGTCATGTCAGCATCAGCACCTACGTGGAGGTTGAAGCTTAAGGCATCTTTGTATGAAACAGTTCCCTTATTAAGAGTGAATTTTGTAGTTGCTGTATTATATGCATCGTTTACTGTTGTTGCATTTTTAGCTGCTGTATCAGTTCCAATGCTGCTTGCCTTAACGATCTCAGCTGTCTGTAACTGATATGCTTTTGTTGCAGTAATAACTGTTGAGTCATTATCATCAATACCATCTGCTTTTGTATCATCAATTGTTGTAACAGATTTAGATCCTACTGAAATAGTTGCACCCTTTACATTTGCAAACGCAGCTGCATCTGCATAATCAGCTGTTACAGCCTGAGTTTTATTGTTTAATGTTGATGGATCATTAGAATACCAACCTGCGGCAGTTCCCTTCGTTCCGGCAGTGGTATCTGCATCAATTTTATCATACCATTTATAGGTTGTTCCATTCACTGTAACATCATTGTGATTAGTTGCAATATTAGCACCTTTATCACCTAACATAGATGTAACATCTGCGGCTACTCCACCTATAGTGTAATTTTTACCAGCAATACTTATCTTATCACCAGCATTGAGTGTCTTTAATGTAACATCAACTGTATCACCCTTATCTGTGAGTGTAACTCCATCAAGTCCTGCATCATGTGCATTTACTTTATGTGCCTTCTCTGCTCCGTCACCCTTTAAGAGGTATGTCTCATTGAACTTTGTTGTCTCTGATACACGATCAATCTCTGTTGTGAGCTGGTCAATCTCGTCCTGTATTGCCTTACGGTCTGTGTTAGAGTTTGTTCCGTTTGCAGACTGTGTTGCAAGCTCATTCATACGCTGAAGCATTGAGTGAACCTCTGTGAGGGCACCTTCTGCAGTCTGTACTGCTGAAACACCATCCTCTGCGTTTGTTGATGCTCTGTCAAGTCCCTTGATCTGCTTTCTCATCTTCTCAGAAATTGTAAGTCCGGCTGCATCATCTGCTGCACGATTGATTCTGTAACCAGAAGAAAGCTTCTCTGTAGATTTAGCCTGCTGACCTGTTGTTACGTTGAGCATTCTGTTGGCATTTGCTGCCTGCATGTTGTGTTGTACTACCATAATATAATCCTCCTTGTCCCACGTTCGTGGGTTATTATGTTTGACCTCTGGAAATCCTTTTCCCGAGGGGTTTGCAGCTGCTTTGTGTATATTTTTATTTAAGCAGTTGCGGTTTTCTATAACAAGCGGCTTCCCGGGTGTAGCTTGCGCCACAGCCGCCTATTAACTTGTTTGCCTATGCTTTCTTATCTGCTTTAGACGACTTTGTCTTCTTCTGTCTTTCATTCCAGATAATCTTCTTGATTTCATGCTGTGCTTCCTCTGAAATCTTTGGCTCCGGATAATATGTATCTTTTCTTTTTTCAGGATTCGGATCATTGTTTGACCTTGAGATATTCATCTCTCTTGGAGCATCTATCATGAGACGTCCGTTCTTTCCACTTCCACCGGCATAGACCACTCTGATGTTGTCTCCGATATTTACATATTCTCCCTCTTTAAGCGATAATTTAAGCATTCTGTATACCTCCGTGCACTTGATTTAAGCTATTTCCATGCTTATGTGAAATGTAACAATTCTCTAAGAAATGTTGCATTTTAGGGATATGAATTTATAAAATAAAGGAATTTCTCAGAAATATGAAGGCTGCAGCAAGCGATAATGCTCAATAAAGTGCAAATAAATTTTTAAAATTTAATGTAATTAGGGGTAAAGTATTAGAATTGATGTCCGATATAGTAGTTGTAAGATAAAAAATGCAACATTTCTTAGAGAAATGTTGCATTTTTTAGTGTTTGAATCATGTTTTTAAATACCTATCTTAAGCTTGTATATGAAGGTGAATCACTGGTTGATCAGAAGCTTGAGATTTATTAGTATTATCCGACCACAAGACTATTTACAAGCTTCTGCATATCTGCCTCCCAGTTTCTTTCTCTGCTATAATAAACACAGCCATATATTTCCGGGTATTTGAGATTCACGCTGGAGCAGAGAATTACAGGTATTGTGATTTTGTTCTTAATCACTCTGTCAATCAGAACATCTCCTGATTCTTCTTCTCTGCCACCCGGCTCGTCTGGATAATACATATCAGTAATTATCAGATCATACGGATTATTACTATCTATTGAGTTTTTAATCTGTTTCCACCCATCCGCGAGATTATTGGACCATTCGACATCTTTAATCCCACATCCTGACAGGGCTTTGCAAATATCATTGTGTTTAAATGTATCATCTTCGATATTCAGTACTCTCATGTGACTCCTCCTGACTTTATCTGTTTAAGTATTCATTCCATCTTGCATTTGTCTCCTCAAGCTCATGCTTTTGCATTATGCGATTGCGGTCGCTGAGTATCGCAAGCATTTCATCGGCGATTTCTTCCATGGGTAGCTTTTTATAGTGTGACAGATATCCTATCATCCTTTGAGCTGTCCAGTCGGTATTTAGGTTTTTCGTTATCTCATCGCAAAACGGCTCCGGATACCCGCGCCTAAGCAATATATCATATAGCTCCATGCTCTTTGCTGTTTTTGGTTTCATATAGTGCCTCTCCAATCTTCCTTAACGCAAAAAGGCCGATTGGAACATCTCTGTTCAAGCCGGCTCAATTTTTAACTTCCAATAATTCTCTCCAATTTTCAGGAAATCCCATTGTCTTGAATTCAACCTTTTTATATCTTTTAAAAAGTAATTCTATATTCTCAACAAAATCATTCCAGTGAGTGTCGTTTTTCAATATTTGCTTAATACATATTAACACACCAAAAATACGATTATTTCCAATTCCTGCTTCTGAATATTCTTTATATAATTTCGGTGTCTTTGCTAATTTTGCATTATACAAACGACCATAATGAGCACATATATTTCTAACATAAGAAACACTCTCTAACCAACTTTCCAGATATGTATATCCAATATCAAACATTTTTGCAATAGCTTTTTTATCTGGATTTTTCATATTCTTATAAAACTTTGACAAAGTCCCGAAACTAAAAATTTCCACAAGAGCATATATTGGCAATTGACCTTCTTCATAATTCTCACGGAAATTCCTGACAAACGGAGCTTTTGAATTACGTCTAATTTCCTCCTCGACATCATTTAAAAAAGATTTATGATATTTAAAATTCACAAAATTTTCTGCCTCTAAATACCCCAAAACACCATAGGTTTCTGCAAAATAATTAGCAATACGACACCTTACATTTATTTCTATTTTTTCAATTTCCGGAAATATAAGTTGTCTAAAATTTGAATTAAATAAATACAATTCAACAATCTGTTCAAATGTAACATCTTTTTTATAGATACCATTCTTTGTTTTCAAATTTATGCTATATGCCTTTATCAATCTGAAATATGATATATCATTTAATATTCTTTGTGCATATTCCTCATCTTTGATAACTAACCCTATACTCTTAAGATTTTCTATCTGTTCCTCAATTGTCAAAGGCGGCTGATGCTGTTTCATATCTCCCATTTGACATTTCTCCTTAAAATTAAAAGACCCAACGTGGTCCGCATCGTTGAGAGGCGTGTTGGGTTCTGTTAATCTTATTATATTCATCTCTCAGAAAAAAACAATCTCTCAGAAGCAAAATTTACATTTTATTTACAATTTATGTTTCTGTCCAGACACAAGCTTAATACTAGCTTAATATCTCCATCAGTATACGGTCGATATTTTCAGCTGTTTACCATCCGCCGGCAGCTACTTTACATCTGCGTCTACAAATATCTGCATTCTTATATCCAGCTAAAATCGCCACCTGTCACCGCAAGCGATAACAGCTTATCCATCTTCTCTACCTCTTCAGCGCCTCTAACCATCTGAATAAGCTTCGCAGATTCTACAACTTTTGGCATCTCCTCATCAGGTCCTATCTCCATATCTGCCTCTTCTCCACAGTATGGACATACCAATGTTGGTGCAATTTTTAAATCCAGAAACCTGCTTCCACACTCCTTACACTCATAATAACCGCACTGCTGTGTGCCATCCGGTACATAATACATATATAATTTCCTGCCTTTCATTTCCTTTAGTGTTATTTCCATGTCTTCCATACATCAGGCTGATACCCGATTGTTGACTGCCTGCCGTTTCTAACCACCGGTGTCTTAATCACCTGCGGATTTTCAAGCACTTTATCCAGCTTGTCCTCATCTGCTATGTACTTTATAAGTGCCAGCAAATCCTTATCTTTGCCATCCCAGTTAATCATATTGTCAAGACCGCCATTCACTTGGGCGACAGAATTAAATTCGCCCTTGCTCATGCCTTTTTCCTTCATATCGATAAACTGAAACTTTATCCCACGCTCCTTGAAAAATCGCTGAGCTTTCTTTGTGTCATTGCATTTCTTTGTTCCGAAAATTTGTATGTTCATGTTATTTTTCCTTATATTTATTGTATTCTGGTAACTTGAGAATCATCCACATAGGTCTCGTCCATTAATGTTAATCTCTGATTTTGTCAATTTCTCCATTTATTGTAATTGAAAAACACAATTGTACAATTGTCTGATTTCAAAAATTCCGGTTATTTATAATGTGCAACATTCCCTTAATGCACCCTTGAAAAATAATCCATCAATATTCCTTTGATATGATTATATCTTCTCGCATATGAGTTTTCCACCCGGATAATTTCCATGTTGTGTGCCTTACATATCGCATTTTTCTTTCTGTCCCGCTCTTTCACCACGGCATCCTCGAAGTGTTCTTTACCATCCAATTCTATGGCAAGTATTGGCAATTCGCTTCTGCCTTGTTTTTCGTATACGACAAAATCAAAACGTCCCATGTAAAACAAATCATCATAGGTTATGTTATCTCTGAATACCTGTGATATGGCAACCTCCTTGTGTATTACATATTTGCTCTGCGAAAGCCAGATATTTTCAAGAGCATGAGTAAGATTTTCGAGAAAAGCATTTTCTGTAGCTGTCGAGAACGGCTGTATTCCCAGTGCTCGTGAGCTTATATGCTTTTCAGTAATTTTTGAGTGGCCATTTGTCTTTATATACTGCGCCAACTCGTACAAATCATCATCAGTTTGTCCCGCATGCAGTCTTTCCAGTTCTTTTCCGTTTGTAAGAAGCACCAGCTTCTCCTTTGCTCTGGATGTCGCAACATTTATGAGTTCCTTATTATTTTTAAGCCAGTTATATGTACCTGAGCTTGTCCTTTCAGAGATTGCTGTAGAAAACAGTACTACATCCTTCTCATCGCCCTGAAATGCATGAACCGTTCCACAGACAAGATTGCTCAGCTTATTCTGCTTTATTGCATTTTCAATCAATTGCTTTTGATTGACAAACGGCGTAATCACGGCAATGCTTTTATCTTTATTTAAAAGCGCATATTCCACCACTTCCTCAACCTCAGCCGGAGAAGTATTTTTTATCTGTGTGTTATCGCTTTTCACATCCATATAGACAAGCGGTTCAGGCTCCTTACTCTTTGACTGTATCTTGAGCTTTGAGTTATAGTATTTTTTATTGTTAAAGCCTATTATTTCTTTATTGCATCTGTAGTGATTTCTCAGAAGCACCTCATCACTTACTGCATCACAGGCAAGATACATTTTATATATTGAATTTTCTCTGTAATCATACTCATCCGATACATGATACCTACGACGAAGCTTTTTGTTTGTCAGTTCTCCAAGCAGAATAACCGGATTTAGCTGTTGCGGATCTCCCACCAGCATCAGTTTTTCTCCTCTGATTATAGGCACCAGTGAGATGGCCACATTACACTGACTTGCCTCATCCATAATTGTCATATCAAATAAAGGCTCAGGCTCACCTATTTTGTGCGCAGAAATGCATGTCGTTATGATTATAGGAAAAACTCGCTGAAGCTTTCTTACATTTTCAGACTTGCTCATATATTTGTTAAACTCATTCACCAGCTTCTCTGGTGTCTCATCAGAATCCAGTATCTGTCTAAGCTCCTGGAATTTAGGTTCCTCGAGTGCCTTTATATAGCGTGCAGATGTGTAAAACAGATACTGATAAAATTCATCCTCGTTTCTATCCAGAAGCTGCATTGCATCAGCATCAGATATCTCACCGATAGCAGCTATCCTTTTATCAAGCTTTTGCATCTGATAGCCTTGCAGGTCTGTCTGAAAAGGCAAAAGTTTCATAGTATTTTTCATATGCTCCTGATATTTCATCAGGTGTGTAAGTGTCTCTTTTCTCTCCTTTAAATCCAGAATTTCCTCATATTCCTTTAGACGCGCAGACAAACGCTTTGCCCTGTCTATACGATCATCCTTCCGCTTATCAAGTGTAGAAGCAAAAATCTGCAACGACTGCACCTGTGTACGCAGCCCATTAATATATTTTATTGCCTCCATTACTTTTTCTGTATTTCCCAGGCGAAGCACTGGAAAAGGGATTGTCTTCCCACGATACTTCATGGATGAAAGTTTTTCAAAAACATTATCTATCGGGACATTATTATATGATGCAAACAGCACTGTGACATTGTTAAAAAATGCTGTTACTATCGTATTTATTATAGTATTTGTTTTGCCAGTGCCTGGTGGTCCCTGAATATATGCAAGAGGATATTTCATAGCATTGTTTATTGCAAGCAGCTGATCCAGATTTATATTTTTATTAATCAGTGCAATCGGATATGCCTTCGTCCTTCTTGGTCTCTCAAGAAGCTCTCCAAAAAAAGCCTTTATTGGATATGTCACATTATCAGCCTCAAACATATCCATAATTGCCTTATATTCTTCGTGCAAATTGAGAACCACGTCCATGCCAAGTCCAATAACATACGGCATATCATCTACTATGGATTTGTTGCCACCATGCTCTGTTATTGCATCCTTTATTTTTTCCAGATTTTTCTCAAAATCCTCTAAAAGCTCATATTCATCGGCATCTAGAAATTTCCTTGCATTTTCCTGTTTTCCATCTATAGAAAACTGCGTACACACTGTAATCTCCTCATCTGGTTTAAAAATATGATTTTTTACATCAAGATTTAGATTTCTATATGCAAGAACATATAGTCCTTTATTAGTATTTATACTCAGGACATTTATTGCCAGCCTCTTAACTTTTAATGATCCGCTTTTTCTTTTTTCACGCGATGAAAAATACTGAAATTGCGCAACCACTTCCCTGAACTGCTGGTCTGTAAGCTGATACATACCACAGTTAATCCGCTCTCTGTCAATGTAATGAATCAAATCATAATCTGTGATATACGGAGTCGTATCAAGCTTATTACATATCTCAAGATAATTTAGTATTTTTAAATTTGCTGAGCTATCAAATATATTTTTGTAACGCTCTGGATGCATCTCAATATCTTCAACAAGTAACCTATTTTCAGGGCAGTATGTCCCCTCTATTATCTCAGTAGACAATATTGAATCGATAAATATCCTGTCATATTCTCCAATCGTAAGCTGTCCCAGATGAAGTCCATCAACCTTCATAGTTCGACTTCTCGGATCAAGATCTCTTATCCCTATCCAATATTTTGTCACCTGCTCTGCCTTGTTTCGATATTCTATTTTCAGCCATTTACCCTCATGTATGGCTCTGAAAATATCCCTGCAAATTTGGTTCATACTGCCTCCCACAGCTCATTCCATCCGGCATAGCCCATCGACACAAAATATCTAAACCATATGCGCCATGCATCATAAAACAAGCTGTCCCTGTTCTCCTCCGCCAATATCACCAAAGCATCACACCTTACTACATAGTCCTTATCCTGTGTGAAACGACCTGTTAATATGCCATTTTTGTAAAGCTCATACAGATTTTCAAGGGCAGCCATTGCTGTTGCCAGGTCAAAATTGCAGGCCCCACTTTCGTTGATTTCATTGAATTTAAGGCACTCCATATAATTTTTTTCTATAACGTTATCTGATACTTTATTTTCCATGTTATCACATTCATCCCTTTAGCACCATCTCATGCCATCGATTCCACTGATTTTACTCTAATTTAAAGCCTATAATTTTAGAATTTCAAATTTTATTCCCACATCCCGCTATCCAAAACCTTCTGCAAACTCTGAATTACGGTCTCATAATCTACCGGTACAAAAAGCAATCCCATAGTAATATCTTCGTAATCTCTTTTATATACCTGACTATTGATTATCTCCCTCAATATATCAGCCACACATACACCTTCTTTTGCAGACGGGCAGACAATCATTTCCGAGCGCACAGCACGCACTTCCGGTATAAGATTTGGTAGTTCATTTGAGATTCCCATAGTTTCTACAATCTTATGAATATCGTATAAATGTCTGGAATGCCGCTCTGTCTTTTCTTGCATATAGTAATCACACAATGCAAACACCTTATCTACAAGAGTTCTCTCTATGGTTTGTGTTGTAATTTCAAAAGGCATCAATTCATATGTTTCAGCCAAATCCAATCGATTGATTTCACTTAAGAAACGATAGATATAATTATCTACCATACGTTTTGTGGTTGGAAACGGCAACATTGCTACATATGTTTCTATTACCAATTCCGGTTTCAATATACCATTCTGTTCATAAAAGGATGGGTAACTTGCTCTGTAGCAATTATAGTTTCTTCTGCTTCTTGTTGTTTCAAGATTGTTAATCGGGAACCCGAACTCCTCCATAGTCGAAACAATATTATTTTTGAGTTGTTTCTTTCTACTCTCTCCCGGCATACCTGACTCCGCCGTATAAGACAAATCAATATCTTCTGAAAATCGGTCCAATAACTGATAACACTTAGTAAGTGATGTACCACCTTTAAACACCATGTCTTTAGTTTTTTCGGCAAGAGCCTTCAGGGTAATCGTCACATAATAATCTTTTTCAATTACATTAGTTGGAATAGCCAACTCATTTGCTGCACCGATAATCAGTTCTGCAAATGCTTCTTTATCATGATGCAAATTCATAAATCATCCCCCATTCAATTAATTTCTTTGCAGTTGCACCGGTTATAACAGACGATACTTCAGATAACTGTTCTTTTGTAAAACGTTTCTGTTTCACGTATGAGAGCATTGTATCTATAGTTTCTTCCATCGGCAACTCCGTATATTTTTCAGTCTGACCAATACCATCCAAAAACTGCAAAAGTTCCGCATTGTTGTCTGAAACAGCAACCGCAGCTTTTTTAATTCTAACCTTCTGACTGCCTACCGTAATTGTACGTCCATTAGTAGCTTCCTTGTTCGTAACAATCTCAATTATCGCTGGCATTTGTGTCGTCAATCCAAGCTGATTTACAAATGATATTCCGGTCACATAACCAAATGTTTCTGATTTACTTCTCACATATTTGCGCATAATAACAAGAAATGGATCGAGATAACTTTTACCTAGTAATCCACCCTGTTTGGGTATATAATAAATACCATTATCATACCTTTCCAGAAAACCATTTGCCACCAGTCTCTTTACCGACTGGCGCACTGCATTCTCAGATAATTCTTCTATTTTCAAATCATTTAAAAAGATTGGTTCATTATATCCATAATTCTCTAACAAGTAAGATTTCAACATAGTCTCACCTCCGCATATATAGTACCATTTTTATATTTTCATTGTCAATATTTATGTCGTATCTATAACTATTATATGCAGTAGCCAAAGAATAAACTATGAAATATTTACCATATTTTCACATTCATACCTTTAACACCATCTCATGCCACTCTTCTCCGCCCCAGGTAGAGTCAGCAATCCCCAGATCCTGCAATCCAAACTTTTTATACATCTCTACCTTCTGCTCTAAGCATGTCAGAAACAGCTTTTTTCGTCCGTTTGCCTTTTCACGCTGGCTGTAGCGGTGCACGAGCTCTCTGGCAAGGCCCTGTCCACGATACTCCGGAAGCACGTCAAGGCCCAGAAGCATCACATTCTTACCGTTTTCATCGCATAAATCGATGTCCGTAAAGAACTCATCCCTGAACTTTTCCTCGTCTGTTGCCACACCATTTAAAAAGCCAGCCAGCTTACCGGTTGATTTGTCAATTGCCACGAGAAATAGCTGTGGTACCTTTGCAATTCTCTCTGTCATTGCCTTTGGAGAACATGCCTCATTCGGTGGGAAACATATCTGCTCAATTGCTATTGCCTGTTCTACCTCGTCTGGGTTTATACTTCTAAATTCAAAATTGTCTGTCATTTTTTATACCTCATTCTTCTGTTTATCATATGTTAATTTTTGTATAAGTATATAACCAAAATCAGCCACAAAAGCATTTTACTGCTTTTACGACTGATTTACATTGAAATCTGACAAAAACCTCCTTTTTGCTTTAATGATAAACTTAAAGCGCAAAGGAGGTCAATGTTCATTTATAAATATCTACAATTAATTATGAAAGAACGATAATGCTTCCTTCAATCCATCAGACTCATCATTCATGTGTCCTGCCATTTCTGAGACTCCGTTCATCATGGCATTGAGCTCCTCGATGTTGGCATTCATCTCTTCGGTTGCTGCGGCATTTGCTGCGCTGACATCTGTCAGGCTGTTGCTGCTCTTCGTGATGTCATCGTTCAGCTCAATCATCGCAGTGACAAGCTCTTCGATTTCATCAGCTTTTTCTGCTGTCTTTTGAATCTGCTCATCAAGTGAGCCAAATTCATCAAGTACTGCCTTAATCTCTTCCTTCTGCTTGGCATTATCCTCGACGATGGTGCCGGATGCCTGAACACAATACCTGCACTCTTCAACCAGTGATGATATTATCTGCTTGATATTCTCAAGCTCCGTATTGGTATTGTCTGAAAGCACTCGAATCTCTTGTGCCACCACTGCGAAGCCTTTTCCTGCATCGCCGGCTCTGGCTGCCTCTATAGATGCATTGAGTGACAAAAGATTGGTTTCACTGGATATTTCCTCAATGACAGAGACAATATTGCTCACCTTGTCAACCGTAGTATTTACAGTTTCTATGCGTTTTGAAATTGCTGAGATACCCTCATCCATCTTGTGACTGCTATCCTGCATGGATTTAATCTTATCATTCATGATTTTACTGCTATCCTGCACTGCTGTCGTCTGATTTCTGATTTCATTGACAGACTCGTTTATATCCTTTGTCTCATTGCTCATCTCCAGAAGATTTTCATTAATCTTGGAAATAGATGCTGCCATGCCTGTAGAGCCCTCTGCAACATCCTCGACTGCCTTGGATATCTCGTTATTTGCAGCAAGTGTCTGACTGCTTGTGTCATTGAGCTCATAGCTGTTTGCTGACATTGTGTCACTGGAATTTCTTATCTTTCCGACTATACTTCCAAGCGATTGTGTGAGCTCCTTCATCTTTTCTATAATCAGGCCTATCTCATCATTTGACTCCTTGACCATGCCAAAATCTGCGTTGATATCACCATTGGCAATTTCTTCAATTATTGTGCTGACCTTTACGAGCGGACTCATAAGCCTGCGTCCCAGTATGAAGCATATAATAATAGCAAGCAGCACAACAATAGCACTGATTCCAACGGCAATTCCTGTTACAGTAGTGATTCCTGCAAGTGCCTCAGACTCATCTGCTGTAAGCACAAGTATATTTTCATTGTTCAAAATCGTATATGCCGAATACTTTGTTGTTCCATTGAAATCATATTCTACAACAGCCGTGCCCGGTTTTTTTCCATCCTGAAGCTGTTGTACAACGCCTTTAATTACAGCATTCTCAACAGGCTGTCCAACCTTTTCCTTTGTAGGATGATAAAGCATTGTGCCATCATTTTGAACCACATACATGTATGCACTGTCCATGCCTTCAAGCTTTACATATGAAAGATTATTGGCATAACCATCATAATCCAGATCATCAACACCTGAATTACTAATCTCATTTTCCATAATTTTTGACGTTGTATTAATAACATCTACCATTGTATGCTTGACACTGTCTGTAATTTGTTTTTTAGAGCTTTCAAGAATGAATACCATACAAATTACATTTGAAGTCACAATTGCTAAAATAACCATCGCTATGATTTTGGTTGCAAATGTACCTCTTTTTTTATTTGCCCCCTGCTTCATTTTTAATCACCTCTCATAAATTATTGTTATTACTTTGGTTTTTTAACTTATGAGACAATATTATCATTTTAAATGAAATTATACAACAGTTTATCAATGATTAGACAATTTTCGTCACTTTTTACCTATTCAACATTCTTTAGTGCCATGTCCATCGGAATCCTCTTTATTCTCCTGAAATCAAATACTGTCACTATCAGGTAACCGATGAGCACGAACGCAAACATCTTTACATAGCCGACAGGTGTCATATGGAATGAAAACCATCCGCTGAAGGTCTGAAGCATTATGCGCCATACAATATCCATCACCTTTGCACCAAGCACTACGCTGATGATATCTGAGATGACCACCACAATTGATGTTGAGACCAGATAAAGGCTTGCAATTTCTCTGTTATCGTAGCCTAAAATCTTGGTCATAGATATGGCTGTCTCATTTTTCTCGATGATGAGCTTCGTGAGCAGATATATCATGACGGCTGAGAGCAGTATGCAAAGCACCTGGAAGTACTGCATGTATGAGCCCATGGAGTGATCGAGCTGGTCTGCCATTTTGGTGATGTCGCGTATCGTAATTGTTGTCGCGATATTGCTCTCATCGATATCCTTTATTTTTGTGTCTGACAAAAATCCGCTGAATCTGCCATCTGCAAAATCAAAGGTATCCGCGAAATGCTCTATAGGCATAAATACCGCGATGCTCTGGGATTTATCGTAGGTTCCCTTCACCTTGAATTTGTACGTTTTTTTCTCGTACTGTGCATCGAGCTTTATTGTATCACCCGGTTTTATACCATATTTATCTGCAAATGAATCCGATATGTACACCTCGTTATCCTTAAGCGAATCCATGTCCTTAAGCTTTACATATGCACTATCTGTTTCCACTCCGTAGACAGACACCTCCTCGTCAAACTCATCTGTTCTCCTTAATAGCGATGTCATGTCAAATTTCTCTGCATCACTGTTATCGGTTTCAAGCACGTTTCCGTCTGCATCGACGTAGGATCTGAGCACGTACTGATATTTTGCAAACATCATACTGTCGGTATTTTTCTTGTAATAATCAAGTGTATCCGGCATGCCGACTGCCATCGCGAGCATTACCATGATGAAAAATATTCCCACAAAAAGTATCAGATAGTTTGCCACATTCTGGAACATGATTCTCAGTCTGAAACGGCTCATGAAGCTCCAGCGAGGAAGCCGCATTGCCTTTTTACGCTTTGTTTTCTTAAGGTCATGGCGCAGGAACTGAAGCGGTGTGTGCTGCATCATACGGATTATTACGATAAGATTTACAACAAGCATGATAATTACCGGAGCAAGCGTTGTTTTTATGAATGCGCCCGGATTCCAGATTGTGTGATATGTCGGCAGGCTGTAGCTGTTGTAATACATGCCCACAACCACATCCTTGAATACCGTATAGCCCAGTAAATTTCCTACTACTGCTGCCAGAAATGTCACAATGACAGGCATTGAAAGGTAATGCCTGATAAGCTCTCCCTTTGTGTAGCCCGACGCGCGAAGCGTGCCTATCGCTGATGATTCATTTGCTATCGTATTGCTTATGGTCACTGCAAAAATGAATGCGATTATCACAATAAGAATGTCTAAAAGCACTCCTCCCATGGCCTTGTCTGAGCCCATATCGTCCGTGGCAAAATTGATTGCCGGATTTGAGTAGCGCGGTGTATAGTCCTCCACCTCATTGCCCGCTGCCATCACCTGTGACACCATCGCCTCCAGAAAGTCATCTGATTTTTCCTTCTGCTCTATGTCGTCAGCCGGCTCATCCTCGTATTTCCAGGCATATGCATAGTGAATGCTCTTGTCCAGGCGCTCAAAGCCCTCCTTTGTCACCATTGCCACATCAAACTTTATCGCATCAAACATCATATCGGTCTTCTTTTCATGCAGTGTGGAGTAATTGACATATGCGATAAGGCCAGATACCTTGAATTCTTTTCCGCTGACCTTTATTGTGTCACCAACCTTCATCCCCACGTTGTCTGCATGCATTCTGTCCACAGCGATTTCGTTCTCATTTTGTGGAAAAGAGCCCTCGATGAGACATGCAAGGTTGATATCCCCGGTCTTTGTATATACACGGATGGTTCCGTCCTTTTTGCCGTCTGCGTCGTAGTCCTCAGTCTCATTGCGATAGAAATTCTCGTAGAGCATGACAGGAGTTTTGCTGCTATCGCTGTCTTTTTCGTCTGGAACTGTTTTTACCTCGCCTGACTCGATAGCCGTAACAAGCTCGCTGTCAGCCTTATCCTTAAGCTCAAAATGTCCATCCTCCTGCTTGTATTTACTTACCCCCTCATCCGCAGAGGTGAGCATACTGTCGTTTGCCACATACATTCCGGATACAAAGCCTATTGTCAGCACGAGGAAAAGAAATACAACGAGATATTTCTTCCAGTCACCGATAATTTCCTTTGGTATACGCTTTATCAGAGGATTTTTTATCTTTTTCCTGCTCATAGGTCAAATCCTCCTTACCACTCAAGCTCTTCGGCCGAAACCTTATTAGTATTGATATCGTTGTGGCGCACGGCTCCGTCCCTAAGCTTTATCACGTGGTCTGCCATGTTTTTGATGGCCTCATTGTGTGTGACCATGATTATGGTGTTTCCGTACTTTTTATTGACATCCTCTATGAGCTTCAAAATCTCCTTTGAGGTATTGTAATCAAGCGCTCCTGTAGGCTCGTCGCAGAGCAGTATATCCGGATTTTTCACGATTGCACGCCCTATTGACACACGCTGCTGCTGTCCGCCGGATAGCTGATTTGGAAGCTTATAGCGGTGCTCGTAAAGCCCCAGAGTGTGAAGCAGCTCATCGATATCCAGTGCGTTGTCTGACAGGTATGCGCCCACCTCTATATTTTCCTTTACATTCAGGTTTGCAATCAGATTGTACATCTGAAACACATATCCGAGGTGCTTTCTGCGGTACTGTGTGAGCTTTTTCTCGCTCATATCCTTCAGCTTGTCGCCATTTATGCTGATATATCCGGAATCTGCGCTGTCGATGCCTCCGATGATATTGAGCAGTGTGGACTTTCCTGAGCCCGACGGTCCGAGCAACACACAAAACTCTCCCTTTGCTACAGAAAAATTCATGCCTCGCAGCACCTCCTGGCGCGTCTCGCCGCTTCCGAAGCCCTTTTTCAAATCCACTATTTCTAAGAACTTTCTCTCTTCTTCTGACATATGATATCCTCTCTTTCAACATTTCAAATTATATTTACCTTAATAGGGTTATACCTTTAAAAACAATTATTGGTCAGATTGCGCTTACTGTAGTTACCTGTCATTTATGTGTGTTAGCGTTATCTAACTTCATGCAATAAGAGTAACGCTATTTTGCCTTTCTTGTCAATAAAAATTTTATAATCAGCTTGGTAAAATCTCTTTTTATTTTCTGACCGGATTAACAGCTACAAGGCGTATGCATAATATAAATTAAACCTGTTTTTACGGAGATATGAATTTTTATGTGTGGTATCGCCGGATTCTGTAACTTTAAAGAAGACTTTGAAGAGAACACCGATTACTGGAACTTTCGTCTTGAGAAGATGCGTGCTGTGCTCGCCCACCGCGGCAACGATGCCAGAGGACGCTACCTTAAAAAGCATATTGGTCTGTCGCACAGCCGTCTGGCCATCCGTGATATCCTGTGCGGCGACCAGCCCATGACGCGCACCCACAACGGCTATGAGTACACTATCTGCTATAACGGAGAAATTTACAACACTGATGAGCTGATTCCCGAGCTGTCCGAAAACGGCTTTGTATGCTCCACAACCTCAGACACCGAGGTTATTCTGTACGCCTACATCCATTGGGGCGCTGATTTTGTCAGCCGTTTAAATGGCATTTTTGCATTTGCCATATGGGATGCGGCTAAAAACCGGCTGCTTTTGTACCGGGACCGCGTTGGTGTCAAACCGCTTTTTTATGCCATCCGAGGGGATTCTCTGGTGTTTGGCTCCGAGCCAAAGGCCTGCTTTGCGCACCCTGCAGTAAAGCCTGAGCTTGATAAGCAGGGCTTACAGGAGCTTCTTGCTATCGGGCCTGCGCACACGAGCGGACTTTCCCTGTTTAAGGATTTGTTTGAGGTTTTGCCGGGACACTTCATGATTTATACCCGGGATGGGCTGCATGATGAAACCTACTGGGAGCTTACAAGCCGGGAACACACCGAGAGCTACCATGATACCGTTGCTCACACACGTTTTCTGGTGGAGGATGCCATAAAAAGGCAGATGGTTTCCGATGTGCCGGTATGTACTTTTCTGTCAGGCGGCATCGATTCAAGCATCGTGACCGCCATCGCCGCAAACTATATGAACACACGCGGTAAAACGCTCAACACTTTTTCCTTCGACTTTAAGGACAACGACAGGTATTTTAAGGCAAACGCCTTCCAGCCGGAGAGGGATCTGCCCTATGTCAATCGTATGCTTGAAGAGTATGAGACAGCCCACTCCTATCTCGAGTGTGATGAGAACTCTCTCTTCAAGGCGCTCTTTGCCGCAGTCGATGCAAAGGATATGCCTGGCATGACAGATGTGGACTCGTCACTTTTGTATTTCTGCAGCCTCGTCAGCCGAAAAAACAAGGTAGCACTTACCGGTGAGTGTGCTGATGAAATCTTTGGCGGATATCCGTGGTTTTACCGCAAAGAGCTGCTGGAAAGATATGGCTTCCCATGGTCATCGGATGTCGCTCCACGCCTTGCTCTTTTGCGAGATGATGTGGGTTTGGAGCTTGATTTATCCGGTTATCAGGCTTTTCGATATGAGGAGTCGAGGTCAAAAGCACCTCTCCTTTACGGCGAGGCCGGTGAGGACGAAAGCCGCCGCATAATCGGATATCTCAATATCAAATGGTTCATGCAGACGCTTCTTGACCGCATGGATCGCACCAGCATGTACTCCGAGCTTGAAGCCCGCGTGCCATTTGCCGACCATCGTATCATTGAGTATGTCTTTAATGTGCCTTGGCATATGAAATATCAAAACGGTGTGGAAAAAACTCTGCTTCGCGATGCTTTTTCAGATGTCCTGCCACCTGAGCTTTTGCACAGAAAAAAGAGCCCATATCCAAAGACTTATCATCCCGGATATGAAGCTCTCCTTATAAAGGGAATGGAGGAGATATTAGACTCCCCTAACGCCCCTGTGCGCACTCTTATTGATACTGACAAAACGCGCGAATTTTTAAAGGCACCGGCAGAATACGGCAGTCCGTGGTTTGGCCAGCTCATGGCAGGTCCGCAGCTTATCGCATATTTCATCCAGATTAATTACTGGATGGAGAAGTATCAGCTGTCTGCCTAATGCTCATCCATGATTAATTGACCTTGCGCTCTATATCAATGATGTTATTCTCTATGATATTGTTTTCTGTAATGTTGTTATCTATGCTCTCTGCCGAAGAGGTACTTTCACTCTCCTGCTCCTTCGGTGTAAATCTTCTCACCTTATCCATGAGCTGAGTCTTCTTCAGCTCATGCTTAAGCTCAACACGCTCACTCTTCTGCTGTCGTTTTTTCTCCTTAAGCTCGTACTTGGCCTGCTTCTTTGCGAGCTTGTTCTGCCTCTTCTGCTCCTTTATGGCAGCCTTTGTCTCCCTCTTTAGCTGCTTTTCCGCAAGCTTTGCTTCTTTTGCTTCGTTCTTTATGCGGCTCTTTTTGTTTTTCTTTACACTTTTTTTGGCTACCTTATGTAGTTCCTTGAGGTCTGACTTTGCAGCCTTTATATTCTTTCTGTCCTTGCGGTATGGATTGTGCACAAAATATCCCACAGTGCCTATCATCATAAGAAGCAGTGCCAGCACCTCTCCCGCCATCGTGACATACTCCAGATACTGCGGATACAGCTTGTAGCCTATCATCTCCGCCGCTATCAGGATAAGTGGGATGAAAAACAGTATATTCTTTCGCTTTTGGGACAATAACGCTCCCTCCGCACCTACACACATGAGTACATACAGGCACAGCTGTGAAGTCGGTCCATAGGCATATGCCACAATCGCAGCCATTATCACTGATATGCAAAACACTATGAATGCTTCTCCGCGGAACAGGGCATTCCTATACTCTTTTATGCCCTCCAGCTTGTCTACCGATATGCCATGCAATGAATATACCTGGTCTGTGATGTCCTCCATGCAGTCCTCATGGTATCGCTTCAGCTCCCTGTTGCTGTTTATATCGGCATCTATGGAGCGCCTGCGCTCTGTAAGCAGCTTCTGCTCCTCCATGATCTTCTCCCATGCCTCATCCTCTGCCTCACGCTGAAGCTTCACCTGCTCGTGAATCCACTCAGCCCGCTGGATGCGCTCGCTCTCCTGAGGGATAATTAGCTGCTCCATATCGTTATTTTTCGGCTCTGCAGAGTCAAAATTTTTTTCATTTTCATTATTTATCATTCCGCTTTTCTGCCTCTTTCTTCTAGACATTTTCTTTTCCTCTTCAGTCATTATCCTGCTACCCAAATGTTATCTGATTATTTTTTCATGTACTCTTCTATAATACACTGATGCTTCTTTGTCTTCTTATCATAGCTTATGCCGACAAGCATTTTCAATATCCTGCCGTATTTCCTCATTTGGAATAAACGCACAACTCTTTTTCTGATCAAATCCCAGATACCCTAAATGAATAAGATATGTTAAAACATCATCTTTATTTTTAAAGCTAACCGTATCATTCATAAAACTGCCGGTGTTCACCTTTATTTCTCCACCGGACAGCATCTGAATTATTGCGATCTTTAATCCATCAAAATCCAAATTTATAAGTGGAACTATGACATCATAAGACCCGGTCTCTGACCAATAACTCTTTAAGTCTCCCTGAAGCATGTAATTTACTACTGCACGCGGATTGTATACATGGCAATCTCCCAGCATATATCCATCATACCACCGCTCTACCTGCGTAAAATCCCTGCCATAGCGATCACATATGTCTCTAACCTCATCCTCAGTAAAGCCAATGTATGGGGACAAACGTCCCGCATATAACATGGTATATTCATCAAAATTATTAAGTGCCGACTGCGTCTTTAGCTTTTTTATCGGTAAAATTCCTGTGAGAAATGCAAGCTCTATATACTTTGTTGGTTCACTTCCCTTAAACATTCCGCGCAGGAAATTGATATATTCCTCCTGAACTGAGGAATTTGCTGCTTCATCACGTATCAAAACATCCCACTCATCGATTATAATTACAAATTTATTGTTCGTCATACTGTTAATAACCGATAGAGCACCATACAATGTTTTCTGATCTCTTAAATCAATATCCTTGTACAGATCTGCCAACTCTGATATAACATTTTTATTTATATATCCTGATATTCTTTCCGGCGCACCGGCATCCATTAGTATCCACTGTATATCGAGATGAATAACATCATACTTGTTGAGATATTTCTCAAAGTATTCTGTCTGTGCAATGTTATAGTTCATAAATAATTCTCTGGAATCACAGCCCTTGCTGTAATATGCTGTAAGCATATCGGCCGTAATAGACTTGCCAAACCTTCTCGGCCGGCTATTACATATATATGCCTGCTTTGTTCCAAGCACACTATTGGTAAAATCGAGCAAGCCTGTTTTGTCTATATATATCTCGGAAGCTAATGCTACCTTGAATGCACTGTTTCCAGGATTTACAAATCTCCCCATTGCGTTCATCTCCTTTACTGCTATATATCTTCTATTAAAGCATATTTTAGCGGAATTTTCCATAGAAT